>Ga0256405_10000478_pt1 | contig 132932 bp, 213 predicted proteins | sample RumenRJG_02DNA_FD_189096 | JGI IMG/M metagenome (GOLD analysis project Ga0256405, IMG submission 189096) | Bovine rumen microbial communities from Lethbridge, Alberta, Canada - RJG_02 | ecosystem: Host-associated > Mammals > Digestive system > Stomach > Rumen | place: Canada: Alberta...
ACTTTCTTTGTTGAAAATAAATCTTTTAATAAATTCATAATCATTAAAAACTTTATTAAGAAAATCATCTTCATCAGCAAATTGTCCAACGTGGTCAACATAGGGACTCCACCAACTATCATTCATAATAGTTATGTGGTCTTTTACTAAATCATCTTTTCCATCACTATCAATGTAATTAAATATATCATTAGGTTTTGGGTCTCCCTCATAGGGTTTATATTCAACTATGCTATAAACCTCATTATAAGCCTTGTTAACATTTTCTTTAAATTTATCTATCATTTCAGAACTTATTTTAATTTGGTTTTCATTCCATTTATAGTCTTTCAACTCTTTAATAGTTATATATACATAAGCAAGTTTTTCATCCCAGTTATCAACTAAACGACTTTCTTCTCTCCCGTAACTATAATTATGGTCTAAACTATCTCCTAATTCATAATTTTCATTATCTACTTTATGAGGAATTACAAGGGCGTGTGTAGAAGAAGAATTGGTTTCAAAGGTATTTCTTCTAATTAACCTCATTCTACCACCTCTCGCCTCTATAAATACTCATTATAACATTATCTCCAAGTTCTTTTTGCTCAACTTCAGCATAATTATCAATATATTCTTTTGAAGCATTACCATCGTCTATTACATCATAATAATCACTTTCCATAAAGTCATACTCACTATCAAAATGTTCTCCTTTATAATCAATAGAACCATCTTCGTTTCTTATGATTTCTTTATCTTGTTCACTTAAATCTTCAGCGGTTCCATTATATAAATTTAAAACTTTTTTATTTTCTTGCCAAGCTTTATAATCATCTTTAGAAATAATTACAAGTGCGTGGGTACTACTACTATTAGTTTCAAAAGTATTTCTTCTTATTAATTTCATATTAACACCTCTAATTTCCTTTATAGTAATGATAATAGTCTGGGTTATCATCTAAATCATCCAAATCGTAACCATTTGCATTATCATTTCCAGTTCTTACATAGCCATCTAAAATAGCATTAACAAATAATTCTTCATTTTCAAATATTTCATCTAAAAATTCTTTTAATTCGTAACAATGGTCTACATAACCTTGCATACTATCTAAATATTTCCATTCAAGATTTCCGTCTTCATCATAATGCTCATCAAATTTAGGCTCTTCAAATTCTATTCTTTTGTAATAAGGACTTAATATATTTATAATTTTTTGTTTATATTCTTCACATTCATTAGGATAAATATCACAAATTGCAGTCCAAATATAGTCTTTTAATTCGTGTTTTCCATAAGCCCAACCAAATTCTCCTATATGAAAATAAATACTTGGTCTGACGCCTTTTGATAAATTTTTATCTATTTTTCTAGGAATTGTAATTGCGTGAGTTGAACTTGAATTAGTTTCAAATGTTTTTTGTCTAATCAATCTCATTTCCTTTTCCTCCTAAATCTTCATATTCTAAATATAACTCTCTAAAATCATCATCTATCTGAGCATAATATTCAAATTTCTTCTTTTTATCTATTTCAGCAAATTTGCTTTCCATCTTTTCTTGAAGTTCTTTCATTCTCTTTTTTCTTTCAATTTCTTCTACCCAATCTGATAAATTTATATCTTTTAAATATCTATATTCTTTTGCAGAGGAAGGAATACAATCTTCTTGACAAAATTCTTTATATACTCTTCCTATAAAAACTCCACATCCTATGTGCTCAACAATCACAAAAGAATCTTCTTTTAATTCTTTATTAGATGCTATTATAATACTATCCCTATTATTAATTCTTAATATTCCACTAGCATATTCTACTGTGTAATAATATATTTTATTTTCTTTTTTCTTTCTCATTCAATACACCTCTCTATTATTTAATTAATCTCTTCCAAATATAATCATTTTTCCATCAGATAAAACTTCATCAAGTAAATCTCTTTCATCAACCATATCTCTTAAAACTTCATCCAAGTCGTGTTCCCAACTTTGAAGTTGATGATTTATTTCTACAATATCTTCTAAATCTCCGTTGTATTTTTCAGGGAATACAATTCTTTTGCCGTATCTTTCTTGAACATAATATTCTATTCTTTTAAAATCTCTATTTTCCTTAACTTGTTCAATTAAATCTTCATAGTTTTCTGCATTCCATTTATACCAACTAATAATATGTGATACTAAATAACTTACTTTATCTTCTAATGTTACTAATGGTTCTTCTTCGTCAAAAAATCTAATTTTAATATTATTCCCAAAAGGAATATAATCTTTTCCTAAATTATTTGTAGTAGTTAATGCGTGTGTTGAACTACTATTTGTTTCAAATGTTTCTCTTCTAATTTTTTTCACAATTATTCATCTCCCTACAAATTATAGAATTCCATTTAATCTTTTTATAACATCTTCTGAAGTATGTCCGTCAAATTCATATCGTGATTTTTCACATTCTGGTATCTTAAATAAATCCCAGTCTTTTAATTCATAATGATTACTTATTTGTCCAGTTGGTAATATTGCTACGACAATAAACCATCCACCACCGAAACATTCTTCTCCGTCAAAATGTCTTTTTGATTTATAGACTTCTACTTTTCCATTTTCAGCCCATTCATTAAATAAAGCTGCATTATATAATTTTCTAAATTCATAAAGTTCTTTGAATGTGTGATAACCATCACTTATGTCTTCCATCTTATCTGCGTCAAATATAAATCTAGCCATTTCAATCCTCCCTATCTTAACCTAATAAAATACTATCATATTTTATCTCTTTTGTCAAGGTCTTTTCTATCGTTAGCCATTTTAATTAATACATTTAAATCCCATTGAGCAGAACTTAATTTTTCAAGAATATAATCATAATGGGTTTCTCCATTTCTTTCAAAGTCTTTTTGAATTATACTAACTTTTTCTAAAATATTATGGAGCATACTTTGTATTCTATTATTATTTTCAATCAATTAGAAATACCTCCTTTTTATCTATTTTTCTAGTTTCCAACAATTCAGTTATGAAATAAATATTTCCATTTTCAGTAACAACTCTATTCATATGTTGAGCCTCTTCCCTATAATCAACATAAACATCTACAATTTTATCAAAATCTTCACTATCTTCTAAAACCCAAATAAATTTTCCAACATATTCTTTTTTTAATTTATTTTCTATTTTTTTGTGTTCAATTTCCGTCATTACTGCTCCCTCATTTCACACTCTAAATCATAACATCTATCTTTCCAATCTTGAATTTGGTCTTTAAGACTATCAATTTCATTTTTTAGGCTTTCTATTTGTAGTTCCATTGCTCCACCATTAAGCCATTTATTAAGATAACCATCATCAAATTCTCTATGGTTAATTATAGATTGTCCAAATAAATCACAAGCCGTACTTACAATTCTTTGTAGTTGACAAGCCTGTTCTATATTCCTTTTAGAATATTTTTCATCTTTATAAATAACCCCACAATTATCTTCTCCATTATAATACACCATATCATAACATATTTCTCTTACCATTTTAAGAACTTCTGCGAGAGTTAAATCTTGGGCTACTTCTTCCAGTTTCTTTTCCATTCTTTCATAATTCATTTCATCTGCATAAAAATTATCTCTAGGCTCTATATTATTTTCCATTAGAACACCTCTCTTTATTTTCAACTTTTACCCAACTATTTTCTTTTCCACTTGCAATCCAGCCAGTTTTACCTTCTTCATAAATTATATTATACCAATTATAAGAATTCCCTTCAAAATATTTAACAACGTCAAATACTTCATCTTTATAGACTTCTTTAATTATACTACTTTTATTTAAATCTACTTCTTTTCTTAAATTGATTTTTTCCACATCTATTTTTACTTGATATAATACATTATTTTTTATTTTTTCGTTTCTTTTTTCTATATATATATTAGATGAAATAAAACCTAAAGTATAAAACAATATACATATTACAATTTTTGTTATAATTTTTCTCATCCTACTACCTCTATTTTACTTTCCATTCCTTTATTATTTACTTTCCATCTTTTTCAGAATTTTTGCTTTCCATCTTTTTGACAATATCTTCTAATACCATAATATTAGTATTATAGATATTTTCCATAGTATCAATAAATTTATCTATAAATTCATCAGTTAATTCTTCTGCTTTTAAACTTCCAAAAACGAGTTTTTCTATTTTCATCTTGTTTATCATAGATTTTAATTGTGTTAATTCTAATTCCATTATTCTTCTACCTCCACTTCTACTACATTTCCACATTCACAACATTCAAATAATTGAGTTTCGTGCATCATACTCCAACCTTTTGTCATAAACATAAAGGCACCATCCATAAAACTTTTAACTAAATCAAATTTTGAAATGTGATTAGTTTCTTTTTTACAACATTCACAATATAATTTAATTTTCTCTTTCTTCAACATTTTTAAACACCTCATATTTCTTCGGCACAATATTTATAATAGTTATATTATTTTCAGTAACCAAGTTTTTATCATATTTATATTCATTTTCTTTATCAAATTGTTCGTGAGCTTTCTTTTTCATTTCATTATATTGTTCACAAATACTTTCTGCTATCATTCTTTTTACTTCATTATAATTTTCTATTAAAAAATCTTCTAATTTGGTATCATAATTTACAAAAGCATTTCCAAAATAATTTTGTTTACTTGAACCAAATATATCTGCAAAACTAAAACTATCTATTGTATATACATAACTTATAAAATAATTATATCTTTCTTTTTCCATAATTTATTCCTCCCACAAAATTAAAATTTTCATTTAATAAAATTGTTATTATTTTGTGAAAAATTATCAAAATTTTCATATTCTAATAACTCCCCACGATTTTAAATTTTTCATTTAATAAATTCCCCACGATTTTATGAAAGCCATTTAATAAATCTCCCACAAAATTTGATTTTTCATTTACACCTCAATTAATTCATCATCTTTTTTAGGTTTTCTGCCTCTTTTTACTGTTATTAATTGGTCTATTTCATCAAAATTTACTTGTCGTGGGTTATAAGGGTATGATAATTCTTTTTCTTTCTTATAAAGACTTGCCATAAACATTTCTCTTTGGTCTGTTCCTGCCGAAAATCTTTGTCTTCCACTATCAAATACCCTTTTAATTTCCCAGTCATTGTTTAATGTTCTTCTTCTTATTCTTTTTTCTTTTAATAATTTAACAAATTTCAAAGCACTTGCTTGTGTAAATTCATTAACTTCCATATAGTGTAATAAATCACTTATATATTCATCATTTTGGCTTTGATAAGAAGATATATTGTCAAAATACTCATCAATTTCATTAAAATAGGTTTCAATTTTTTTTATTTTTTCTATAATCTCAAAGTGTTTTGGCTCTTCTTCTTTATCTTTATTTGTTTCCATTTCTTCTGCTATTGCTTGTTCTATTTCATCATTAGAAAAAGTGTCTTCATTTGGCTCTTCTTCCATTTCTACTGCATTACCACCTAGTATTTCTGCCATTTCATCAGACACTTCATTATTCTTCTTTCTCCCCATATTGCTCATCTCCTATCATCTCTTTAACCTTATCTCTTAAATCTTTGTTTTCCATTAACTTCTTTAATAGAAGTTCTACTTCTTTTTCTTCCTCTTTTTGTTTTTTGCTTGTTTCATTTAACATAGCCATACGAACTCTTTCTCCGTTAGAGTGAGAGTAATTATTTGTCGTTGCAATATTTGAATGCCCCATCTCATCACGGACTGTTGCAATGTCGTTTCCTCTTCTTAATTGTTCCGTTCCAAAACTATGTCTTAATTTGTGAGGACTAAAATGGTTATACCAGTCTAATCTTCCCTCATATAAAGGCTCTTCATTAAACTTTTTAGCCCAAGTCTTCATACTTCTTTCAAAATTATTACGAAAAATAACATTTCCATTATCATTTAACATTAGAGTATCATCATTTTGCTTTCCATTTTTTTCAACAATTCTTGCTCTCTTTCCATTTATAAATTGTCTAGCAATTTCTTGTACCCATAAATCAAACCAAATTCTTCTTTCCTTATTTCCTTTACCAATTATATCTGCATAACCATTTTCAATATCAGTACAAGTTATTTGAATAAGTTCACAAAAACGAACACCAGTACCAAACCCAATAGCCATACCAGTTTTAACACGACTATCTTTAACATAACTTAATAAGTCCATTGCGTCTTCAAAATCTAAACATTTAGCCTCTCTTTTAGGCACTTTTGCAAAAGGTATTCTTAAAATATCTTCATCAATTTGGTCTTTAAATTCATCTTTTAAGAATTTGTAGATTTCTTTAATTGCCGTTAATTTAGTATTTCTACTTCTCTCCTTATTGCCTTTATCTGCTAAATCAGATAGCCAATTTTTTACATTTTGAGAATTCATTTTTAATAAATCTTCTTTTGTTTTTATGTTATTATAGTCCAAAAAACTTTGTATTCTATATAAGTATTGGTCTATGCTGTTCTTACTTTTACCCTCAATTTTTGTCTTATAATCTCTATAAGATTTGAAAACTTGCTCTAATTCCATATTTACACCTCCTTTATTATTTATAATATAGCATATTATTTTATTTTTGTCAAGTAATATACTCCCTCTTTTTCTTCAACTTTTAGCTTTCCTTTAAATTCTTCCTCAACTGCTTTTACTTGTTCTATAAAGAACACATAGGCTTGACTATTATGTTTCAAGTCATTTAATGCCTCTTTTACAACATTTTTAAAATAACCATTTTCTTCTTCCATTTTAATTTTTCCTTTCATAATTATCAAACCCCCACGATTTTCAAATTTCCATTTAATTAAATGTCAAAATCTAACTCATTTTCCATAATATTTTTAACAACTTTACCATTTTTAAATCTAATTGTATATCTTGTGTCCCAACGAATAGTTTTGCTATCAATAATCTCTACAATTTGATTATTATATTTAGTTAAATCTTCTCCACCAACTATTTTGGTATAAAATCTTGCTTTTTGCATAATTATTTCTCCTTTATTTCTTCAATTTTATTATAACTCCAATAAGACATATTTCTTTTAATATCTTTGTCATTATTTTCAATAACTTCTCTGCTATCATCTAACATTTTACTGCTTAATTGCATAATTTGTTGTTTTGCAGAAATATAATCATCTGCCTCTACTTCTACTTCTTTATAAATATTTATTTGTGCTTTAATTTTAGTTCTATATTTAGCCACTTTTTCTGCACTCTCCTTTAACTATTTGCTTAATTAGATTATGGCTTACACCATATTCTTCTGCTAATTTTCTATAACTAACTTTTTTAAAAGGGTTGTTTATGCTTTCATCTCTGCTTTCTATTTCATTTCTAAAATATTTTTCTCTTATTTCTTCAACCTCTTTATTAGTTAATTTTGCTCTTGAATTATTTTCTCCTCTTAAATGTTTCTTTTTATTTGTAATATAAAGATTATCAATTGCATTATTTTCTATATTATTATCTTTATGTTTTACACAAAATCTATGATTTTCAAAATCAAAATCTTGATGAAAAGCATAATAAACAAATCTAGCATAAGAAACACTTTTAACTTCTCCATTAATAGATAAGTCTATTGTCTTATTAAACACCATAGGTTTCCCACTTAAATTTAATATAGTTCCGTTTTCACAAACTTCATACCCAAATAAATTAACTTTTCTCATCTTGTCTGCTCCTTTACATATTTTCTATATATTCTTTTAGTTTAGAACAACCAATATAATAAATAGTTGCAAATTCTAAACATACACTTTCCTTATCTTTTCTATAAAATTTAACTCTTTTTTTAGAATTATTGACCTTAAAACCCCCTATTTGTCTTTGTGCTTTTGCAAGAGAGAGGTCTTGTTGTATATAATTACACATATCATAGAACTCTCTTTTTCCATATTCGTTTATAAAATCAATATTTCTCTTCATTTTAAATCTCCTTAATCTTCATCATCATAAATTTCCATATTCTTTTCCATTGCACCGACTACTCCGTCCATAATATTTTTGCTAGTCCACATTATAAATAAAGTTATTATACCCATACTTAATCATCTTCCTCTTCTAAATCTAATATTTCATCTAAATTTAAATCTAATAAATCAAACTCTGCTTTTCTTCTATTGTTCCAACCATAAATTACTTCAAATTTGTTTGTGTCTAAATTAATTATATAAGCCCACTCACAAAATAGAGTATCATCTATAAAATCATTTCCATTTTCCATATAAGGTACGACTTTATTTATATAAGAACTTAAATTACCTTGTAATTTTCTTAATAAACAATACCAGTCATCTAAACTTTTAGTGCTAACATTTAAATCTACAACATTTGCTTTCACACAAGTATCTTTTTGCTCTTGTGTAGGAGCAATATTGCTATCAATTAATTCAATATAATCAAAAGTTTCACTTAAAACATTTAATCTATCTTCCTTTTTTATTCCATTAATAGTTTCTACTAAATCTTTTCCTAAACCACTAGGGTAACTATCAAAATGATTATAAGCCCCTTTTAATTCTCCTTTTTTCTTAATTCCATAATAACCTCTTGTACTCATATTATTCACTCTCCTCTTCAATAATTTTAATACATTTTCTTATTTCAACCATATCTTGTTCAAAAAATTCTTCATCATCAGTTTCTTTAACATATTCTAAAAATTGTTCTAGTGTCCAATTATTTAATTCTTCTATTGTAGGGTTATTTACATAACACATAATCAAAAGTTGTAATTTTTCTTTTCCATTTCTTCCCAATTTAACAATATCTTTATATTCTTCAACACCAACATAAATATTAAAATCTTCTCTAATTCCATTTTTTAAATTATCTAATAAATTATAAATATCTTTTTCCATTATTTCTCACTTTCCATTTCTTTTATATAATCTTCAACACTATAATTTTCCACTTTTTGTCTTTCCTTAAACATTTTATCTGCATATTTTTTAATATTTTTAATACATTCTGCTACTTCATTTATTGTAGTATCATAATATATATTCTCTAATTTTTTAGCATTTTCTTGTACTATTGTTTGATAAGTGTACCAATTTTCTTTTAGCCACTTAACATTTTCTGCAATTTCAAATTCTTGATTATCAAAATCTACACCTTTATAATATTTTCTTATACTATCAAATTCTTTTTTATATTCAGTAAAATGCAAATTAACTAAATCAACATTAATATATAATACTGCCTCTAATTCATCTGCATAATTTTTACCTTTACTTATTATAAAAGCACCTTTTAAATTAAAATCTTCTTTTCTTTTTAGTTTTATTTCATCAATATCTAATGAAATATAATCTAAATCTTTATGTTCGTTTTCAAACCAACCACTAGGGTTTTCTACAACAATTCCATTTTTATCATAAAATTTAATTTCCTTTATTACATATTTATCATAATAATAAGGTCTATACCAATTACTTTGTTTTCCTAATTTAATCATATTCTAACACCACCAATAGTTTCATATAAATCGTGTCCTCTAAAACTCATATTTCCATTGTCATCTAAATAAAAATTTGCTTTTACATATTCTTCTAAACACTCATAAAGTCCTTTTGTATTTACATTAAAATCACTAATTTCAAAATCTTTTGCAAGATTAACACACCACTCATAAGCAATATCATTTTCATAAGGAAGAATACCTTTTAATAAATCTCTTCCTAATACAAATACCACATAATTATCATAATCTTTTAATTCAATTCCAAATTCTCCACCATTTTCATAATGGCATTTAATATCTTCAATACTTTCTGCTAAATTTTCAGTATTATCTTCATATAATAGATATACATTATCACTATCTTTTGTTCCTCTTTCAAATAGTTCTAGTGCATAACCATAACTAATTTTTTTCATACCTAACCATAAATAACCATAATTTAATAATTTTTCTCTCATATTAATTCAACTCCTCAAACCATTTTTCTTCATTTTCATCAGTTAAATCTGCTAATAAATCTGCTCCTAATATAATAACTTCATCTTTTTCTTCTGCTCTATTGTAAACCTTAACTGCTATTCTTAAACTTCCCTCTAAATCATAATAAGTTTTTACTGCTTTAATCAAATAACCATTTAAACCATTTCTTAATTGATTTGCAATATCTAATAATAAACTATTCATTATCTTCATCTCCTATCTTTTCATAACCTAATTCTCCATAACTATCTTCTGCAACAAATATTTTTGTATCTTTATCTATATATTCAATAATTAAATCTTGATATATTCCATTAATTACTTCTAAATACATATTCATATTGTGTTGTATATTTTCTACTTCATTTGTTTCAAAATCTTTATCATCTAACTTAATCATTTTAATTTGATAAATCATTTCTTTTTTCATTTCCTCTACTACTTTTAGAGGTTTTCCCTTAAATATTATATTCATATTAATTTCATCTCCTTTTTCTTTACACTAATGTACTTAATAATTTTAAATAATCAGTTTCTTCTGCTATTCTATCTTTTAGTTCTTCTTCATTATCATAACCAAAGAAGTCATTATCATCTTCCAAACTAAACATTATATCTGCTTCTAATTCTTCTGCACTTTCTAAAAGTGCTTGTTGTAAAGTTTTATTATCATCTACATAAAATACTCTTTCAGTATCTTTTACACTTGATAAACCATATCTTATAGTTATTTCATCATTATTTATTTTATAATCAAATAAGTAATTATGTTCTACTAATTTATTTAATTTTTCCTTTAATATTTCATTTTTATTTACTATTTTACTAGCATTTATTCTTATAATATCATCTTTACCAACTTGATTATTCATAATCATTTGCTTTAATTCCATAAATAATTTATCTAAACTTTTATATTCATACCCAATAGTATCATTTTTGGGGTATCTTACTTTTGTTATATCTAAATATACCATAATTATCTCTCCTTATCTACTTCTTCAAAAGCCCTTAAAAAATCAGTCATAAAATCTAACATATCTTCAAAACTTGACACACTAATATCGTTCATATTTAAAATTTCATTATTTTCTTCAACTTCACATTTAAAATCATAACAACTATTCAAAAAGTCTTTGTGAAGATTATAAACATTATTAAAATCTTCTAATTTATTATCTTCTAAATTCCAACCATATTGTATCATTTTATTAAATATTTTTTCTTTTATATTTCCAATTCTGCTAATAGGTACAACAAGTTCATTTTCACTTACTTTTTCTTCTCCTACTAATTGTAAATCATATAATGCTAATATTCTTACTAATGTTTCTTGTAGAATATACCACATATTACTATTTACTCTTAATTCTCCTTTATAGCCGTTTTCTACATATTCAAGCATTTTATCAATATCTTCAAATAATATATTCCATTCTTGTAAATATCTTAATTTCCACTCATCATCTCTAACTGCTAATTCAAAACTCTTTTTAATTAATTCATTTATTCTTTCATCTTTATATTCTTTAAACATTTAAAATCTCCTCCTTAATCAATTATATTTCCATATTTATCAACAAACTTACTCATATTTTCTTCATCACTTTCAAATATTTCATCTAATTCATCAATTTTACTTGAAAAGTTAATATCTATTAAGTTGTCAATATCTGCTAATAAACTTACTAATCTAGCATAAGCCTTTTCTCCATTTTTACTTAACTTACCATTTTTCTTAAATGGTCTTTTACAATTAAAATAATCTTTTAAAATTTCTTCTTCACTTTTCATAATCGTACCTCTTTTCTTTACACTTTTATTATAGCACATTACTTCGTGATATTTCACTTTTCTGCACTATAATTAAACATATCTTTCAATTTTGAAGTCTTTATAATATTTTTGTATTTCCTTTTCTATTTTTTTATTTGCATTATCAAATTCTTCACTATCATAACCCCATTGATAGTCATTTTCTAATTGATTTTTTATACTATCAATATTATATATTAAACAATATAATATTTCTTCTCTAACTGCTCTTTCAAATTCTTCCCAAGTAATATCTTCTTCATTAATATTATTACTTTTTCTTACACAAGCAATATTCCAATACCACTCCGTTTCACTTATACTCCAAGCTCTAGTATATTCTACTATATGTTCTACTAATTCTTTTAAATTATTCATCATCATTATCACTTCCATATTCATCTAATAATTCTAAACTATCAAAGTTTCTTAATTCAGTTAATTCACAAGTTTTGTCATAATAATCAAAATCTTTTCCTACTTGTTTACTTAATTCATTAATTTCATCTAATGCTTTCATAAACCCTTTTGCTAATCTATCATATTCCCAATTAGTATGTTTATAACCAATTTCATCAAAATACCAATTATAACCAATATCTTCACAAGTAGTATATTCACTTTCATTATACTTGTCTTTTTCTATTTTAAAAGTTCCTTTTTTAACAAAATTATAATCAGTATAAACATTATCTGCAATTATAATATCACTATCAAATTCTTGTTTTGTTTTAATCTTTAATTCATCTTTATATTCACTATTGATAGCATTTTCATAAACTTTTGAATATAAATCATCAAGTTGCTCTCCCATTTTCCAAATAATACTATCTTCTTCATCATTAAATCTACCCTCGTTGTTTTCTCTTATGTCATTTAATAATTCATAACAAATCTTTAATTCTGCTAAAACTTCTTTATCAGTCATTTAAATCATCTCCTTTAAAATATTTTCTATTCTTTTATACTCTTTTTTAGAAACAAAGTTTTCTAAATATTGACACTCAATTATATCTTTTACTTCTGCTTTATTTCTAATTACTTCTCTATCATCAAAATCATATAAATAATATTTATTATTTTTACTTTTTCTTAATTCAAATCTATCTTGACTTGCTTTTAATAAAACTTTATTAAAGAAGTCTAAATCATTATTTAAATCATATTTTTTAAACCATATTTTCATAGTTCACACTCCTAATCTACAAACTCAAACTCTGCTCCACAACATTGATGAATAAATTGTTTATCTAACTTCCAATTACTTATAAATCTTAAAGGACAAGTTTCTCCCCATATTTTAGGAAGTTCATCAATATTATAAAATTTTGTATCTTCTCCCCACATTTTCTTAACACTTTCAATATCATCTTTATCTTCAACTATATATATTTTATGGCAATTATCATAAACAAATAATGTCAAATCATCTTCAATAACATATTCATTTAATAATTTACCAAAAACATATAAATCATAGCCTACTTCATCTATTTCATATTCTCTAATTATTGTTTTCATTATTCATACACCTCAACTTTTTCTAATACTACATAATATACTTCTGCTATATTATCTATATACTCATTAAACACCTCATAAACCTTTATAATGTTATCAAACTCATCTTTAATAATCTTTTTATCAAATTGCCTAACAAACCAGTCTTGCTCTTCATTTACTTTATTAATAGTTAATTCTATATGTTTTTCTAATTCTGCTTTTGCTATTCTTTCATCATAATAAGCACCAACTATTTTAGTATTAAATCTCATTTCCTTAATATTTCTTGTATCATCAGTATATGTTTCATAAATAATATACATAAGTATTCATCTCCTTTTTGTTTACACTTACATTATAGCACAATATTTTGTTATATTTCACTTTTTTGTCTTATTTTTGTAAAAAACTTAAAACTTTTTCCAAACTTTCTAATTCTTTTTCATAATCTTCAATAGAATAATTATTCTTTTTAGCAAACTCATATACTTCATCAATTCTTTTTTCTATTTCATCTGCATTATTTATATAAAGATTATCTTCTCCACCACTATAACTATAAATATCAACTTCTCCACTTATATACCAGTCGTTATTTTCATTTTCAGTATCAAAGTTCTTATCAATTAAATATAAAGTTATATTATAAGCACTAGCATTAATAGGTACATAACCATTACAAGCCCATTGTTGTATAGTTCCAACATAATCTATACCACCACCACTTATATCAAATTCTTCATCATTAATAAGTTCTTCTACTCCACCTTTATTAAATAATTCTTCTGCTCTTTTTAAACCATTATAAGCAAGTTCATAATCAAAATATTTTCTCTTTTCTTCAAACATAATTTACACCACCTTATTCATATATATAATTCCAAGTATAATCTTCATTAATTAAACTATCAATTATACTTTTAGAATATTCTCCATTGAATAAACCAAGCCAATTATTCTTATCTATCTCTAAATAATCATCTAAACCATTAAGATAAAAATTAATTTTATGGTCTTTTTTATTTTCAATAACATATCTAAAATCATAATCTTTTTTTGTATCACTTACAATAATTAAATCATTTTCAAAAATCTTTTTCATAATTATTCATCTCCCAATTCTATAACATAATCGTTATAATATCTAAAACTATCAAAAGTTCCACCATATTTTTCACTATAATTAAACACACTCATATATTTTTTATCTGCTCTACAATTTTTATAGTAAACTATTTTATCTCCATTTTTTTCAACTAAATCTTTCAAAAACATATTAATCAACTCCAAGTCTTTGTTTTTCTTCTTCCCAACATTTATCACAATAAGCACTATGTAAATCATCTTTTTTAGCACCACATACTAAACAAATTGACTTATCTTCTGCTACTTGTTTTAATTCATCTACATATTCTTTATAACTATTTAACCATTGCAACTCATATTTATCTTCTTTATTTTTATATTCATTTGCAATTAAATATAAGTTTTCTAAATATTTAATATAGTCATCTTCAAAATCTTCATCTTCATAAATTTCGTGTTCGTTTCTTTCATAATCTATTGCACGACCTACAACTCTATTAATTACTTCATTTAATGTTTTTTCTTCATCATCTACAACTTCATTTGTTTGTAAATCATATAATTCATATTGCTTTCCATTTTTTAGAACACACCACTCATAAAAATCTAAAAAACTATCAAGTGCTTTTATTTTATCATCTTTTGTTAATTCATATAAAGTAACACTTTCATCTAAAATATTTCTAGTTCTTTCTCTTTCCATTTGTCTATATGCTAATTTCTTTCCATAATCAGTTATTCCATAAACTTCTTCATTAGTAAATTGTTTCATATATTTATCGTATGTTTCCCAAACAAAATGTCTATTTACTTTATCATCTTCTTCAAACTCATCTAGTGTTAATAATATATCATTTATTTGTTCCCATAAAGTCCAAGCCTTACTTAAATCATTATCTGCATAAGCCTTTTTGCACTCATCAACTAATTCTTGATAATTTTTCATAACTTTCATCTCCTTTTAATCTTTAATCATAAATTCATCAAATTGTAATAATTCTTTTGAAGTGTTTTCTAAAAAATCTTCACTATAACCACCATTTTCATATACTTCATATAAATTATCACTTAATAATGAAATACACCTATTATTATATTCATCATCTCTCCATATTTCATCAATAAGTGGTATAAGTTTATATGCTAAATCTTTTTTAAAACCACTATTTATTAAACAACTAAATTCATATAAACTATCTATTGTTTCTCTATTTAAACTTTTATATAATTTCATAAATTCTTCTTTATTCATTTTCTTCATCTCCATTTCCTTTAATCTTTAATTTAAATCTCCAATAATCAATAAAACCTTTTAAATTTTGTTTGCTATACTCAACGAACTTTAAATCATAAGTCGTTAAGATTTTATTATCTTTACTAATTATTATTTTATTCTCCTTATTTTTTTTAACCTTAACTCCCCCACAAACTTCTAAATTTCTTTTAATCTTTGTATAGCAACTCATACTCCTATTCTCCTTTAATCATATTTAAAACTTCTTCTGCACTTAAAATTAAATATTTACCATTTACTTTTTTACTAACTTGTAAATTATTAAATCTATCTTCATCATTTAATTTTAAATGTTTCTCTTTTATAAAGTATTCTATTTTACTTTTTAATTCCTTTATATTCTTTGCATAATTTGAATATAAAGTTTTATCTTCTGCTAACCATAATATTTGATATTTCATTATTCTTCAACTCCATTTACAATAATTCTATCTTCTTTTGTATCAACTACTTTAAACTCTTTACAACCACATTGTTTATGGTATCTATGTCCGTGTCTATAACCATATATTGTATTGCTTTGTATTCTGCTTTTATAATATACTGCACCACAACCTAAACACTCAATTTTATATCTATCTTTTGGTCGTTCTGCATTATTATTTGCATAAATCTTATCAATACTTTCAGTTCTAGTTATATGATATACACCATAATTATTTACTTTTCTAGCATACATTTGCCATTTTTCTTTATGTCCTATTGTATCATCAAAAGTATGTAATATTTCGTGAATAATAACATTTTTAATTTCTTTATCAGTTCCTATTTCTAGTAGCCATTTTGAAATATTAATGTATCTCTTTTCACAACATTGCCCTAATCTTTTTTTAGCATTTGATATGGTATAATATAATACTTTATTCATCTTGTCTTGAAAGCCCATATCTATCATTTCTCTTTCACTTTCTTTTGCAAGTCTTTTTAGTTTTTGTTCTAAACTTTCTCTCATAAACGATACCTCTTTCTTTTTATTTACACCTATATTATACCATACCTTTTTGCTATATTGCACTTTTCTGCACCAAATCAATTATTTTTCTTCACATTTTTTTATTTCTTCTATAAAACTTTCATCATTATAAGCATAAAAATCATATTGTTCTTGTGTTTCTTCACACCAAACTCTTAAAAACTCATCAAATATAGAAATATCATAATAATAGTGTTTCCCATTATATTCAACACAACCACCAAAGTTTTCCATACATATCTCATCTAATATTTCAAAAAAACTTTCATAATAATCAAACTTGAATAAAGCATAATCAGTATAATTTGCTCTTATATCTCCAAATCTATGTACCATAATTGCAACATAAAAGCCATTTTCAGTTTCACAATAATCATAATTAATATCGTGTAATATTTTACCATTATAATTATAAGTATTGCCACCTTTAAAATCTTTATAATTTGTTAATTCTTTCATATAACCTAAAACATTATATTCATATTTTTTAGGTATATCTACTTCATAATCTCTTAAATTATCTAAAATAACTCTTGTATCTGCTAAATACTTTAATTCATCTTTATACTCACTATCTTCTTTTTCAATGTCTAATTTTGATATATCTGCAATAATTTTATCTATCATTTTCATATTACCAACTCCTTAATTAAGCATAATAACTTCCAGTAATAAACCCATAATGTTCTTCAATATATTCTTCATCAACTTCAATTCCAACTTTTGATAAAGTTTCTTTTAGTTCTGCTATAATTTCATCTCTATTTTCATATTTTTCATATAGACTATGATATTTCTTTAATTCCAATATAATAATATCATCTCCATTAAAATATTTTCTTTCTTGTGTTTTATCTACTTCTAAATAACCCTCAAACTCTCCTATAAAAGTAGCAAACTCTATTTCATAAGTAAAATCAACAATATCAGTAAAATCTAATAAATCAATTAAGTCTAAATCATTACTCTTTTTTACATTTCCATTGCTATCAACAATAGTAGTTTCAATTTCTCCTATTCCCATTTTTTCTAAAACACCACTATTAATTATTCCTTTTACATTAGAGTTCATTAATCTTTGAAAATCAGTTAATTCAAAAGCCATACCTTTTGTTTCAACTCCATAATTTCTCATACTCATAATATCATCTCCTAATCTAAATCAAGTTCTACAAACCCAATTTTTTCATTTTCCTTTTCAACTTCATCTGCTAAAAATTCTTTATAAATTGCTTTTATTTCATCATCTACAACCCAAATTTGTGTATCTAAATAATTAGTATTATATTCAATATCATCAAAAGGGTATAATTGTTCTAATTTTTCTAAATCTGCCTTTACACTTTCAATTTCTATTATTTCTCTTTTACCATAGCCACAAACTTCTAATTCATTTTCTAAATATTTCCAGTTATCTTCTAACTCTTTCTTTTTATTTTCAATAGCCTTTTCTAAATTACTTCTATATTCATCAATAGCACCTATTAAAATATCATTAAAGTCCATATCTTCACGAGAAGTAAAACTATCAATATGTCTTAAAATATCTTCAAACTCATAATTACATTTATCTAACATATCATAATCTGCTATTCCACCACCGAATAAAGTTATTAAAATATCATCTCTCATTATTTATTCAACTCCTTTAATTTTTCTTCTAACTCAAAATAAGTTAAAGTCCATAAGCCACCATTTTTGTCTTGAAAACCAAATTTATATTCATTTGCAAAAATATATTCATAACCCATTTTCTTACAATATGCCTTTGCAATTTCTTTCAATTCTTCTAACTTTGCCATTTATATCATCTCCTTATTTTGCTTTCCATTACTTTGTATAACCAAAACTTGCTATACTTTTCATATTAAATGTTTTTGTTATTCTAGGAAGTTCTTTGTTTGAATAATCTACTATAAATAATCTTTTTCCACTTTCACTTAATTCAAACTTTTGTTTACTATTTACCAACCAATAACTAAAATCACTATTAGGGTATATTGCAATTAAATTTTCAGTTCCTTTAAAATTATCTATATATAAACTTTCATCACTTTTTATAAAATCTTCTACCCAATTTCCACTCATCTAAATCATCTCCTATTTATTAAAATGTTCTGCTATATAATGTTTTGCATACCACTCTATTGTACTATTTAAAACATTACTTAATTCATTATCATCTGCAACTGCTCCCCAAATATTTTCTGCTACTTCATCAACTTCTTCATCAGTTAATTCACAAAACACTTCATCTTCTACATTGTTTATATAATCACATATTTCAGTTTTTAAAACTTCTTCTAACATAAATAATTCATCTCCTTTTTCTTTACACTTATATTATAACATATAAATCTTTAATATTACACTTTTTAGTCCATTAAATTACTTCTAAATAAACTTTTTACTAATTTACCTTTATTAATTATGTCTAAATAATCACAATTTGTTATATCTGCTCCACTATCAATGTCAAGTTTTATAATATCTCCATTTAAAAACTCTATTTCTGCATATTTTTTTACTTTATAATTTCTATCGTGATTACTATTATACATTGTTGCATTTTTATATAATCTTATTTCTAATGTTTTCTTTTCTATATTCATTTTTATTTTCTCCTCTCAAATCTCCTATATATTTTTTGTTGCCATTTAATAACCAAAACCCCACAAAATAGTCAATTCCATTTAATGTTTTATAGGTATTAAACCAACAACATAACCATAATTTTTGCCATTTCTAACTAAATAAGAATTAGTTTTAACTCTTATTAATAATTCATCGTCTAACGAGTTATTTATATGTCTATTGACTAATTTTGATAATCTATCACACATTTTTTCATATTTTCTTCTGCCTTTTATTACTTCACTATCAATTAGTTTTAGTGTTCTTGCATTTCTTATCTCCATTATATATCTTTGTTTCTTTTTAAACATATAAAATCACTCCTTTATTATAATTCTATTAATTCTCCACTTTCATCATAAACATTATGTCCTATAAATTCCATAGAATACCACTCTTCTCCCTCTAATCCACAATTATTGCATTTATAAGGGAAATAAGCACTCTCTCCCTCTAATTGTATTGCTCCATATTCTAAATCTTGCTCTTTACAATTAGCACATACACCCATTTTATTGACCAAATTATTTTTATCAATTTTAGGGTATTTTTCTTCATCTTCATTTGTATAAACTTCAAATCTTTTCATAACTATTTCATCTCCTTAACTAATATTATTATATCATCTAATATCTTAATATTGCACTTTTCTGCACCAAAATTACATAATTTCTGCTTTATAATCTGCCATTTGATAATAACCATTATCAATAAACCAGTTTATTTTATTTTCAACTTCACTCATTGTTAAATTTTCTTGTATATCAATAATATCATAAACTTTTAAATCACTACTATCTGCACCTTTTCTAAATACTATAAATCTATATTTTTTCATAATTCATCATCTCCAAAATAACTATCTATAAATTGACTATATAGAATATCATCTCCTACTTCTTGCCAACAATTCAATTCAAGTCCACTATCACTATATTTTCTATCATAAACAACTATTTTTTTAGTTTTAAAATCATCACTATCTGCTTTTTTATTTTGATATTCAATTTCATTACAAATCTCATTAAAACTTCCTATAATTGTTTTTATACTATCATCTTTGAAAGTTTCAACTAAAATAAATCTCTCTTCTTTATTCATTTTCCAACACTTCCTTTATATCATTTTCAAACTCTTCCATAACTTCTTTATCTTTTATATATTCTTTAAATACTATTAAACACTCTCCAATACTTCCAAATATTTCATCAGTCAAACAAACATATTCTCTTTTTATATTTTCTTCTGCTTTTGTATAAAACTCAATTTCAAACCAATTATTTAAATCAAATACTAAATTGCCGTTGTCAACTGCTTTCTCATATTCTTCATTATTCTTTACATAGTATCTAATAATATCATAATAATTTTCAGTAATTAATTTATTTTCTTTATCAATATAAGCACATTTTAATTCTCCACGACTAGCAATATAAAAATCTCCATATTCACACTCTGCTAATTTATAACTACTATCATAGTGAAAAAAGTCGTAGTCTTTATCATCTAATAATTTTTCATCTAAAACAATTTTAATTTCCATTTATATCATCTCCTTAATAATTATATGATACAATTTTGCCACTATCTAACTTGTAATAGTTTTCACTTTCTAATAAATCATAACCAAAACTTTCATCATCAAAATAAGGTTGCTCATCATAACCAAAATTAAACTTTTCTTCATAAACCATATCATCAAAATCTCTAAAAACATAACTTATAATTGCTCTATCTTGATATTCTAAACCATAATTTTCAAATATATCATCAACTTCTAAATCACTCAAATTATATTCATTTTTAACATATTCTTTTTCATCTGCAATTACTTTTTCAAAAAGTTCTTTGTTCTCATTACTTTGTAATTTCTTTTCAATAGTGTTTTCATATTCTTTTATAATTTCAAGTCCTTTATTATATTTATCACTATCTTTTTCTATTCCATAACCTAGTGCTTTTAACTCATCATTTAATTTAAATAATTTAATAAACTCATCTTTTGTTAATATTGTTTCCAACTCTTCAAAATTGTTTTCTACTAAATCTCTAAACTCTTTTTCAAAACCACTAAAACAAGCACCCTCAATATGTAAACCACCAAAATAATGATTACACTCAAAACCAGTAAACTCAATATATTTTACAATATCTCTATCATCACTATTTTTTACTTTTGCTAAAAATAATCTATTTCTCATTTAAATCATCTCCTAATCAAAATCTCTATTTTCCACAACTTTTCTCAATTCATTTAATTCTTTTGCAATTTCAGTTTCTTCAAACATTGCCAAAATCTCATCTTTTTGTCCTTTTTTAAATCTATCAATATTATTTTCATATTTATAATTATCAACAAATCTCATTTTTTCTTTATATTCTATTTCACTAATTGCTCCAAACATACAACTTTGAAAAGTATAACTCTCCCAAGTTCTATTGTAATATCTGCTTTTATGTTCTTCAATTTCAAGTCCATTTTTGAAAACATTTGTTCTATGCCCCCAAGCATTACTTGTACTCCAACTTTCATTTACAAATTGCCATTTATTTCCATTTATAACTTTTGTTCTAATTTCCATATCTTTCAACTCCTTTTTTTTAAAATAATGTTATTGTATGTCTTGCTACTTCATCTTCTTTTATATCTAACCAAACCATTTTTCCTTTTTTATTTTCAAACTCTGCATAAAATGTCAAACTTCTATTTGCATTGCTATAATTATATAAACTATAAATATCTATTGTATTGTCTTGTTTATCTCCTATATATTCATAAGCAACTTCTTTTTCTTCTAAATCTTTAATTAATTTATTTAATTTATTATCATCATAATATTCAACTCTTAAAACCATTTCCATTTTATTCAACTCCTTAACTAATTTTAATTGTTTCCCAATAAGCAAGTCCGTTTCTTCTTCTTTTTAAATCTACAAAACTATATTCTTCTTTTCCATTTTCATCATCTTTATAAATCATAAATAAACTTTTTTTAATATAACCATTTTTTGTTTCACATTTAAAATAATAATTTTCTTTTTGTAATTTCCATACAATTTCATCAAAAGTTTTATTTTGTTCTATCATCTCATCAACTTTTAATAGTGTTTCTTTTTGTAAATTACTTAACCATACCATATTAATCATCTCCCTTTAATAATTTTGGTATAGAGAATTGACTATTTTGTCAACTCTCCAACTCTTTGAAATATTTCTCTATTTCTTCTCCTTAATTCTGCTTTTTCTTGTCTTGTTGCTTTTCTTCCGTTTATTCTACTTTCATTTTTCCAAAACTCTTTTTTTAACTTGTCTAACTCTTTTTTAATTTCTTCATTTTTCATAGGTATAAATCACTCTCTTTCCTTTTCTTTACACCTATATTATAGCATAAACTTTCCGTATATTTCACTAATCTGCACCAAATTAATCAAAATTTTCCACTTTAAATAAACTTTCTGCTCCAAAATCAATAATTTCATCTATATTCATATTATCTAATTTCTCATATTCTCTATCAGTAAGACCAATAATTATGCTATCGTGTCCCATAGGCTTGTCGTGATGATATTCTCTTAATTTTAGATATTTACCACTTCTACTACTTCCTTTTACATACATAGTATTATCATAATCTCTATAAAAACACTCCATATAATCATCAAAAATCTTATAACCACTAGCACCAGTCCAACGACTATTGAATAATACTACTAAATAATGATTATATTTTTCATAATTCATTAATTGCTTAAAATAATCATCAATTTCTATTTCATCAGTATAATCATATTCAATATTATCATAGTTTTCTACATATTCTCCACTATCAATAGAATATCTATCTAATAAAATAGTATCATTTTCCAAATCTTCATAGTCAAACTCTGCTCTTTTTTCTTCAAAAATATCTCTAATAGGTACATTATAATATACTCCAATTTGTTGTAAATCTACACCTTTTAGATATTCTCTTTTAAAGTTTTTATCTATATAAGTTTTCATAAAATCATCTCCTTATTTAATTTTATTATATTCATCAAACATTTCTTTCATAAAATTTTTATACCATTTATCATTTACAAAATATTTATCACAACCATTTGATATTTCATCTTCATTTATTAATATTCTAACACATTTATTATATTCTGCTTGTTTATTGTTTTCTATAAATATATAAGTCCAATATGCAACTATAATTATTAAAATTCCCACAAAAACCAACAAAACATTTAATAAACTATTGTCTTTTTTCATAATAAACCAACTCCAAACATTTCTTTTCTACTAATTGCACCTTTAATTGTAAAATCATAATATAGATTATCAATTATAGTTTCCTTTATATAATCTATAAAATCATCATAACATTTTATATTTTGCTCTTCTTTTTCATCTGCATTTAATTTTTTATATAATTTTTTTAAAAACTCTTCATTAATTATCATAATATCTCTCCTTTTTACATATTAATTATAACATATAAAATCTTTATATTGCACTTTCTTGCACCTAAATTAATCATAATTTTTATTTCTATCATTAGTGAAAAAATCATCATTTACGAAAGTTATATAACCATATTCATTTTCTATTTCTTCATCACTAACTAAATCATCAATAATCATCATTTCATAATAACTAATTGTTCTATCTTCTTTTTCTTGTAATTTTTCATCATAATATCTTTGTTTTAATTCTTCTTTTTGTCCTTTTGTTAATTCTTTTACACTCATCAAAATCATCTCCTTATCTACATTTTTTCAACTTCTAAACCAGTTTCACTCACAATTTCACTTAAAATCTCATCATCATCAATATTATACATTTTACATAAATTAATCAAATTATCTAGCATTTGCTCCAAATCACTAATAGCAATATCTTTTACACTATCTAACTCAATTTTATATTCTCCATTTTCCATAATCATTATATATTCCATTTTATTCATCTCCTAACTCTTCATCACTTAATAATATTCTTTCAATATCTTCATCATCTAGTTTTTCATACATAACTTCAATTAGTGCTATAAAATTAATGTTTATACTTTTGTTTCCATTATAATAACTACTAACTCTTAACACTTCATCTTCTACAAACTCAAATCTTTTGCTATCTTCAATTATATCTCTTAATAATTCAATTTTATTTTCCATTTTAATCATATCTCCTTATAATAAATTATTTTTTTGTAAAACTTCTTTTACTTCTCCATAAATCATAAAGTTTCCAAAATCTCCATTTTTAATTTTATAATTTAATAACATTTCTAGTGTTTCCAAATCTGCACGACTACATTTTACTCCATTTATTTTTGTTATACCATATTCATCATTTAATATAGCATTTTCAATTTTCTTTAATAATTTACTTTCCATTATTTTCAACTCCTATTCATCATAACCTAACACAATTTTTTCCAAATCTTCAAACAAAATAGTGTCAATATAAATATTTCCCTTATCGTTCCATAATTCAACACTTTCTGCTAATTTACAAACATTTCTATAATTATTTTTAGAAATAGTCAAACACATATCTTTATAATTAAAATCAAAATATTCTCCTACTTCCAAATCAACATTTGTAAAACTTGTTTCTCTTAAATCATTTATATAATTGTATGCTTTTTCTAAATCTTCCGTATCTCCTAAATCAATAGCAAGTTTTCTCTCTAATTGTTTATAATCAATATATGCTCTTTTTAATATTTTTATATCTTCTCCATTATATTTAATCATCATTTTTAATCACTCTCCTATAAATAACTATTTAAATAATAAACTTTTCCATTTTCTAACATAAAATGTCTTTGGTATGTACTTAACTCATAATTTAATAATTCATCTGCATTGCAATTTTCCACCCATTTATAAAATTCATCTTTAATTGTATTTAAATATTTTTTTGTTTCTCCATTTAATGTATTATTAATCTCATATAAATTGCTATTTCCCATTTCCCAATTATAATAATCTTCCCAAGCACCATTTATATCATCTGCTACCACAATAATATCACTATCATTTAATAATTCATCAAAACTCTTTTCAAAATAATTTTCCAAATCTTTCATTTTAATCATTTAAATCACTCCTATCATTACACTATAATTATATTTTTGTTTATGTTTATAATATCTGCAATATTTATTTGCTTTCCTTATTTCATAGTAATTTTTATATAATTGCTTTCCGTTCCTACTTATAATATCTCCCACAACTTTTTTGTTTCCATTTAATACTTGTACTACTTCCAATTTAAAGTTATGATTACATAACTTGCCTAAATAAGTATTTTCAATTACTTTACATAAATAATACTCATATCTCCATTTTTTTGTAGTTTTATTATAAATATATAATCTAAATATGCCTTTACTTCCGTTTGCTATATCATCTGCATTTGTATAGTCCAAATTATCAAAATCAACCCCACTATTATCAATTTTACCATTTAATTGTAGTTTTATTTCCATAATTCTTGCTCCTAACATAACCCACTAAAATATCTTATACCACTATCATCAATAACTATTGTTATTTCTTTATATTTACATATCTTTTTAGGTATATTTTCAACATAAACCGAATAACTATCTAATAATCTATCATACATTAATTTCCATTTGTTTTTTGCTATTCTTTTTACTAAATCTTCTATATTTTCCAAATCTTTTGTAAACATTGCAATATCGTGTCTTTTTAATTCACTATCTAATTGATATATTTTCATATTTTCCACTTCCTAACCACAATAATATTCTACATTACTATTGAAAAGTGCTTTTTGATATTCATTTGTTTTACTATCAAACCATAGATATTTTTCAAAAAACTTATCATAGTAAAGTATTACATAAGCATTGCTTTCCTTTAATTCTGCTATTCTATTTTTAGTTAATCTATCAAAATATTTTACACTTTCATTTTTATAACCAATATTTAATATTACTTTATAAGTTTTTCTTTCCATTTTGCTTTCCACTCCTTTACTTTCCATATTTCCCCACATTTTACACTCTGCCATTTAATTGCTTTCCGTGTTTTTCCACAATTTTGCTTTCCATTACTTTCTATATTATACAAGTTATTTGCTTTCCAGTCCTATATAGAAAGAAGTGAAACAACTCACAAACCCAACCACCAACCATTATATAACTATTTATTAAAAATCATCATCATCTTCATCATCTTTTGGTATTTCACCATTTTCATCAAGTCCTAAATAATCATAAATTGTATCTCTTTCAAACCATATAAAATCATTTATAGTTGTATCTTCTACTTCTTCATCTGCTCCAAACATTTCATCTAAATATTGCATAAACTCTTCTTCTAAATCTGCATTACTAATATCATCTAGTGTTTGTCTAGCACCACTCCAACTATTATCATATAATTTACTAAAATCATTTTTATCATATTCATTAATTGTTTTTACTACTAACATTTTTAATCACTTCTCCTTTTCTTTTTCATTACACTTATAGTATATCACAAGTTTTTTAAATATTTCACTTTTTTGCACCTATTTTAATATTTTTTTAGTAAAATCATCATTAAAATCTTTTAATTTCTTAAATTCTATGCACATTTCATCAAGTTTATCATAAAATTCATTTGTATTAAGTCCTAATTTCTCCAAATTATGAATAGCAACCTTAATATTAATAATTTCTTTATCAATATTTTTAATACTCTCATAATTTTGTCTTAATTCTGCTTTTAATTCTTCTTTAAACATTTTTAATCACTTCTCCCAACTTCTAAACTCATTATATCATATAAATTGATTATATTTCACTTTTTTGCACCAAAACCCACCACATTTTTAATTTTGCCATTTAATAAATTGTTTTTTTGCTCTGCTCCTATGCTCCCCACAAAATTGCAAGTGCCATTTAATAATTTCCCCACAATTTTGCAAGTTGCATTTAATGAAATTTTGCCACATTTAATCAAACACTTGTTCGGTCAAACATTCGTTCGTATTTTCAAGGTGTCAACCTTTTTAGGTTTACAAACATTTGTTTGCTATGGTGTTTTTGCTCCTATGGTGTTTTTTTTGTTTGCTTGTTTGCTTTTTCTTTTTTTGGTGTTTGCTTTTTCAATTTACAAGTAAATTATAACACGGCTTTTTTATTTATTGCACTTTTACAACACTTTTATTAAAAAAAATATTATATATATATAAGGAAAGAAAAAAAAAGAAAATGTAAAAAAAAATAAAAAGTTTTAGAAAAATTATTGACAATAAAATTATATATGATATAATAGTTATAGATGAAAGGAAAAAAGCACCAAAAAAAAAGAAGTGTAAACAATAAAAAAAACTTTCATAAAATTAAAAAAAACACTTGAATTATAAAAAAATATATGTTATAATTAAAGTGTAAATAAAAAAGAAAGGAAGTGAAAAAAGATGAAAAAAAGAAAAGTTCTAAAAAACTATATTAGTTATATATTATATTCTATCAATGTTATATTAATTATGCTTGATATAATGCTAATTGCAGAACTTAACACAACATTTTTATTTTATAGTATTTCAATTAATATAGTAGTTTTAAACACTTATATTATACATAATTTTAGTAGTAAATACTTTATAAAAAAATATATGAATATTTTCACAGAAGAAGAATAAAAAAAATAAAAGTGTATATAATAAAAGTAGGAAAGAAAGAAAGGAAAAAAAAAGAAAATGAAAAAAGAAGTTTTAAAAGATATAAAAGAATATATAAAAAAAAATAAAGGTATTACATTAGATATAAACACAATGAAAAACACAACAAAAAAAAGTGGTTTTAGTGTTTCACTTGCTGGATATGAAACAAAAGAAAAAAGCATTGATAAAACTATGGAAATAGTAAAAGAATATATAAAAGCAATAAAGGACTTGAAAAAAAATAATTTGTTTGTTGGTGTTTGGTATGATGAAAAAACAAGTTATTATTTTATAGATATATCAATAATAATTAATAAAAAAAGGGAAGCAGAAAGAATAGCAAAAGAAAATAAACAATTAGCAATTTACGACTTGAAAGAAAATAAAAGTATTTATTTAAACTATAATATTAAGTTTTATAGCATTTATAAAAAAATATATAATAATAATGGTGTTTTAATTAATGAAATAATAGAAACAACAAAAGACACAATAAAAGAAGTTATAAACTACACACAACTAGAAAAAAGGGAAATATACAACATTATTAATAAAAAAGCAGAAAATAAGAAATATAATATTTTCATAGATAACATATCTATTAATGAATATGTAGAAGGACTTTAGAAAGAAAGGAAAAAGAAAGAATATGAAAGAAAGTAAAAAAGAATTAATTCCAGTGTTTGAAAATGTAAAAAGTTATTATAAAAAAGCAGAAGTAAAAAAATATTATAATAAATATAATGTAATTGTAAAATATGAATTGTTAAGTTATAATACTTTAGTATTAACTTATAAAGATAGTAAAATAAAATTAAATAAAGATATTAATATTAATTTATTAATGAGTAAAACAACATTACGACACATAAAAGAATTTATAAAACAATTTTATTATTTACTAGGTGAAGAAACAAAAAAAGCACTTGAAAAAAATAATTTTAGTAAAAAAATATTATTAGAATTATTTTATTAAAAGTAAAGCACCATAAAAAAATGGTGTTTTTGTTTGGTGTTTGGTGTTTTATTCCACTTCTAAAAAGTCGGTTTTTTATATTAAAAAAGTAAAAAAGCGTTAAGGCGTGGGAGTGGTGTTTTATTGTATAATATAACATCATTAGACGGGTATATTTACAAAAAAAAGACCACAAGCACCCGTTATAATAAAGTAGCACCTCACTCCAAGCGTCGTTTTATCGCCCACTCACGTCCATTCTCCCGCACTTTTTAACCTGCCCCGGTATATTTACACTAAACTTGCATTGACGTCGTGTGGAGCCCCTCAAATGGGCGAAACACGAGACGTCTATCTGTGGAGGTCTTAATTAATGACCTTTCTTTTGCAAATGACCTTATTCATTTAGGCATTATCTTTGATGATGACCTTCTTTAAAAGACGCCACTACATACAAAAATGGCGTAACGCTTATGCCTTTTGGAGAGGCAACGCTACGCCATTCAATTTGAATAAATTTAGACCTTTTGTAGTGGCTATGTGCACGCTAGTGTGCTGGCTTACTTGGTCACAAGTGCTAGCTAATTTTAGACCTCTAAAATACCATTTTGGAACCATAAAAGTTCCAGAATTTTTTTAAAAGCCTTATTTTATGCGGGTTTACAGAGGTCGTCCTTAAGAATAGTAAGGAACATAGAAAAGAGAGGACTTAGTGAAAGCTGCAAGCCGCCCTTCAACCTGCACCGCCAAGCGGAGCAACCAGACCTTTTTGATTTTTAGTGTAAACAAAAAGAAAAAGAGTAAATTAATTACTCTTTCCGCATTCACGTTCAAATTCACCACGTAATTCCCAAACAACGGATTCCATAAAGTTAATATCATCTACATATTGTTGTAGAGGCACTACACTTCTATTATTAAGATTGTTGACCTCTTTTTCAAGAGAATCAATTTTGCCGGTCTTGTATGTTAATTCTTTATTTAGTGTAGATATTGTCTTTTGGTCTTTATATATCTGCATACCTAATCCTGTTATTATAGAAATTATTCCAAGTGCCACAAGAGTTATAATTATCTTCTTTGTTCTACTCATAATCTCTGCTGAATGATTGAGATAACCATATTGCTCTATTAGTACCAGGTTTGTCGTAGTTCTTATTAGTGTTCATTGCATATAGTATAAAATATAATAATAACATAATCATTCGTCTCCTTTCGTTCTCCCTTTGATTAACTATAGTGTATCACATAAATTTAAAAAAGTCAAGTTTTTCTCTTGACAAATAAAAAATATTATGATAGTATATGTTTAAGATAGGAGGCGGGTATAAATAGTGAACGACACACTAGAAGCTTATAATTCTCTGCAAATGCTTAAGAGAATAGATGAGAAATATCTGAGAACGCATTATAATTTACAGAGTAGAATAGATAAAGGCTCCAAAAATAGACTTATTATATGTAGAAGTAAGAAAGATTGTAGAGAGGCAATTAAATTTATTGCCAAAGACTATCTTGATAGGGCTAAAATTAATATGGCTGATTTAAAGATAAAGATAGACGGCATTACTCTTATATTTATGCCAGTATCAGAAATTGATTATTATCTTACTGGTTATAGATATAAAGAATATTATTTTGAGGAGGAATTTCATTTATGATGGAAACATTAGCAAGAGGAGATTTACCGGAATTCACTAATCCTAATATACATCAGATGTTAGATATTGGTAAATATATATATGCTATAGAAGTTTGGGAAGAAGGAAAGAAGCTTCCTCAATATATATTATGTAACAAAGAAGACCTATTTATACATTTAGGTATGATTAAATGGTATGGAGCTTGGAGGAAATTCTGTTGGTTTACGGATGGAATCTTTGATGATGTAGTATTTGATAGTAAATGTTTAAATGATATAGAGAAGTTCTTAGATGAATTAAACAAAATGTATAAGGAAGGAGAATTTAATAAGTGACGAGAAAAGAATTAAAAGCGGCTTTTGCTGAAGCCAAAGAAAACAAATGTGGTATATGTGTAGAAATACAGATGCCTAGTCAGAAAACAAATGAATTAATTATAAATGATTGGAGTGCATTAGATGTTAAATTAGAGTATTATCTAAAAGCATACGATGAGAATTTAGTACACTCTATGAATGACAGAATTAAAATAGTTAAAGCATATCCTTGTGATTATTACAGAGGAGAATAATATGAAGCTTTATATTGTTATGTCTTGGGGAAGTGACGACGTTCCTATAGGAATATTTGATGATATAGATAAAGCTAAAGAATGTGCAAAAAGGAATAACACAAGTGTATATACTATGAACTTAAATGAGGAATTAGAAAATAAGAAAGAATTCTTTGAAAGAGGAATCGGAAAGGGCAAATAATTATGAAAGAATATTTAGTAGAAGTTGTTAGAACTGCACGCCATTGGGTTAAGGCTGCAACAGAGGAGGAAGCTGAAGAGCTTGCTGAAAATATGGAAGAAGACGATAATGTCGATATTGAAGATGTTAGAGTTATAGATGAAAGAGAAATAGAAGATGAAGATGATTATCTACAATATTTAGATGATGATGAAGAAATAGAAGAGGAGTGGTAATATGAGACAAATTAGATATGAAGCGATGATTGTTGGCGGTTCCAGTCAATGTAGCATTTTAAGATTATCTGATTATGAGAGCCGCCACGAAAAGTCTCAAAATACTGAAGCTCTTGCGGAAGAGATGCTCGATAGGTCTATGAACTGGATAATAGATGGAGTAGAAGTTTTTAGTCAAGTCAGTGCTCTTTGGGAATTAGTTAGATATTTAAGAAATAAAAATAATGATGTATTTATTCATTTAAAGACGCATAATTATAATTATTATTTTTTAAGATGTGCATCTTTAACTGATGAAATATTAGATTGTTGTGATGTGCTAACTGATAAAGATAGAGTGAACATAGACCTTAGGGCTACCGTTATGAATAATGATATTGTTTATTGGGAGGTATCAGAATGAGTCATATTAAAAATTTAAAAGAATATATAGCCGAAGATGAAATATATCAAAAATATAAAAAAGAGGGTATAACTCCGGATATGAGTGATTTTGATAAATTTTGTATAAGCCATTGTAAAGATATTGAAGTTATTTTAGGAGGAAATGATATGAATATTAAATTTTATTATAATAAGCAAGATTTTTCTAAAAATGATGGGGTTAAACTTAAAGATTCAGAAATTCAAGATATGATTGATGATGTAATTAAAAGATTAGACGCCCCAGGAGAGTATTCTTTCTCTGCAACTGGAGATACTATTGTAATTGGCTTCAGATGGGAAGAAGAAATCAATATATATGTGTGTAAAAACTATGAACACGCAGAGGCTTGGCTAGATGAAAATGGAAATTGGGAGAAAATGGACTGGCTAAAAGACTATGAAGAAGAGGAAATTCGTGAAAAATATGAGGAATTTTCAAGAGATGAACTTATAGAAATGCTTATAAAAGACAGAAAACCTCAATATAATCCACGAAAAGAGGTCTAAAAACACTTAATTTTTGTTGAAAAATAGTGTAAAATGTATTAGAAATGGTTGATTTTTGTTAGAAAAGAGGTAATTTTATGAAGAAAATTGTAATAACTGAGCCATTTAGGGTAATTAGTAATGTTACAGACTGTGTTTATACAGTTAGAGAAGTAGAAATCAATAAAAAGGGTATAATTGAAAATTATATCATAGATGGTAGAGCTTGGAGTCCTAGTAGATTCAGAGGTAACAAGCCTTTGTGTATAAACAGAGTTTGTATGGAACCATTAGAAAATGTTCTTCCAGCTAGAGGAACAATTGAAGATGAATTATATAATATTATGGCATCTATACACAATATTATAAAAAAAATAGAAGATAAGGAGGAATAAAAATGATAGAAGGAACAACAGTAACTCAAAATTATGGTTCTACTATTTCATATTTCACACCAAAAACTATGACTTTAAAAGAAATATTAAAGTCTTGGTTAGATGAAAATCTAGGAGAGGGCTTTAGATTTAAATTTGATGATGAAGAATTTGTTGTAGAAAATAAAAAAATAAGAACTGTAGATAAATTTCAATGTGATGATTATGGAAATGAAGATTATGAAGATTTATTTGATTGGATTAATACTGATAGTTTAGATGAAGAGGTTGAAATAACTAATTATGTTTATAGTATTTCTTTAAAATATGATGATTTCTATGATTATACACCAACAATTTATAATACAAACAGAGAAGTGAGATGTTGTCCTGTATGTGGAGGTAATGGAATTGTTAGTAACGGGTTCTATAATCATACCGGTAATACTTGGATTACATCGACAACTGCACCAGAACAATGTAGAAGTTGCAATGGTAAAGGGTATGTAGAAATATGATAGAGATTACAAATATCTGGGCTGGGTGGTTAACTTTTCAAATTCACTATGGAGATTTAACACATCAATTTACCGTTAGCTATTTAGATGATTTTAAAGAAGAAATAGATTATTTATTAGGAATAAATGAAAACGATGAGCATCCGGAGTATTTATATAACTATAAATATGGAATAGAAAGTAGGGCTATTACACTAGACGGAGAAGGAACTTTGCTTAAACTTAGTATTTTAAAAACTGAATATGAGGATTACTTAACTCTTGTATGGTGGTTAAATGATGAAATTCCTGTTTGTATGGTATTTGATTATTCAAGTTTTGTAGAAAGCTATCTAAACGAAATGAATAGAATTGGAGAAGAAACATATAAAAAAGATTTTTTAATGGATTATGAAAGAGAAGAATAAGAGGTGATTTTATGTTAATGGTATTTTTAATATCAATCGCATTAACTTTATTGCTTACTGGGATAACATTCCCAATACATATGGGATTGTTGTTATATTATTTACCTGAAGAATTAGTAGATAAAGCTTTTATTTTTAATACGGCTTTAATGTGGTTAATAATATTTATAATTTTAATAATAAATGTAAAGAGGGAGAATAAAAAATGATTAAAAATTACGAGATAACAATAAGTCCTAATTATGTAAGTAATTGGGGAATAAATGAGGCTATAAGAGAAATACTTCAAAATGCTATTGATGCAGATAAAAATGGATATAAGAAAAGTATTTATTATAGTGGAGATACTTTATATATTAATAATGAAGGAATTTCATTATCTGCAAAAGACCTTATATTAGGGTGCTCAAGTAAATCAGACCAAGATGGTATGATAGGTAAATATGGAGAAGGATTTAAATTAGCATTAGTTGTTCTTTTAAGAAAAGGTATGAATGTTTATGTTGATAATAATGATAAATTATGGAGTCCTTCATTTAAAGTCAGTGAACAATTTGGAACTCAAGTTCTAAATATAGAAGAAAGTGACGATGGAAGAGGAGAAGGTCTAACTTTTGTTATCAGTCCGGTTGACCAACAACTATATAATTCTTTATTAAATTACTTCCCTTGTATAGATGAAAGTTTTGGTAATGTTGTTAATTGTGATAATGGACAAATATTACTAGATAAGCAATTTAAAGGTAAAATGTATGTAGAAGGATTATATATTCAAACAGATGATAATTTTCAATATGGCTATAATTTTAATTCAGATGTTGTAGAATTAGACAGAGATAGAAAAGCAATTAATTATTATGAATTAAGAGCATTAACTGCTCAGTCAATTGTTACGGCGGAAGAATGTAATAAAGAAATATTTGATGCTATTACAAAAAGTTGTGTTGATGTTAGAGATATAGAGGAAGTAATAGATGAGGCTAGTGAATCTTTCTTGGAAGAATACAGGGAACAATTTTATGAAGAGAATGAACTTGAAGAAAATACTCTTGTTGCGACAGAATCTGTTATGAAACAGCTTGAGCAAATGGATATAGATGTTCCAGTTGTAAAAGGAACAGAGATTCAAAGCTACTTAATTGCTAAAGCTAATGATAAATTAGGAATTATTGAAGAAGCAAAAGAAGCTATTAAAAATAAAGACGAAAAAGAAGAAGCTTTTGATGATTTTAAAAATTCTAAATATGCAAGATTAATGAATTGGTTCTATACAAATAAACATTATTTACCAAAAAAGGCACAAGTTCCATTTCTTGATATAATGAAATCTATGACTCCATATGGATTTTATAAAATATCTGATTCTATTCCAGAAGAATTTGATTATTCTGATGAAAATATCAAAGCATTAAAAGAAGAGATATTAAAAAAGGAAGAAATTTTAGATGAAGAAGAGATGTAGGCATCAAAAAAAATATCATTGTGAAAAAAAATTGTTTATATGAGGAATGTCACGGTTATCATTTAGCAGAGTATGATATATATTGCTCTAAATGTGGTGAATATTTAGGACATTGGGCTTATGGAAGTTTTGAGCCAGAGTTTGAAATAAAATATGTTCTTAAAGGATTTAAAAAAATATATTGGTGGTTTAGATATTATATTTTGCAAAAATAAAAACGAGTTTAATTACTCGTCTTTTTTATTTATCCAATCTTTTAAAAGTTCACGCATTCTTTTTGATGGTATATAAACTGTTATAGGTTTACCATCTCTTATTGCACTTCTATAAATAAACTGTATTAGTTCAGATAAAGCATAAGTATCTTCATCTACTTCTATGCCTTCTGTTTCAAAAAAGTGCTTTAATGTTGGCTTCATATATCTATTAGCTATATAAGCAACGGCAGTAGTATCTTTATAATCATTTGTCGCTCTAATATTTATTGGAACAAAAGCTTTTGTATATCCTTTACCTTTTATAATATCATAATATTCTTTAAAAGTAGTCCAAAGTTTTTCTTCTATTGGTGTCCCTTCGGCAGTATGTTTAAAAAAGTTGCTTATATTATTTTGTAATTTTTTCATTAACATAGATTTTTTATTTCTATGAAACCAGGACATTGATAAAGAACCTCTATTATCTCCTATAGCATTTAGTTTGCTATCCTCTACTATTGTTATTAATTTTTTTTGTTCATCATAATTATATTTAACTTCTTTTGTTGTTAGTTGATAATTATCAACATAAAGTCTTTCTATATCTACTTGATTATATTCATAATAGGCTTTTTGCCCGTTAAACATATAAGTTAAGATATAAACTTCTTTAAAAGAATCAAATATTTCTATAGGGAAAGTCCAAACCAAAGATACTACTTCTCCGGAATCAGAGCAATGTGCTTTAACTCCTCCCATTTCTATCATATGTTTATAATCTAAAAACCTACCTTCATAATCTTTTTTTTCTTCATTCCATATAACCGTCATATCTTCTTTAACAGTTATATATTCTTTAACAATTGTTTGTAAGTCATTTTTAGTTATATCTATTTCTTCAATAACATCTGCTGCTTCATCAACAACTAATATATAATCATAAAATTGAGTTAAATCTAATACTCTATCTGTTAATTTTTGAAATAAAGCGTGAGTAGAAACAACATTATAGCCCTTTTCTATAAGTCTAGTTAAATCTTCTGATTTAGTAGGGGCTTCTTCTGGCTCTATAAAATTTCTGTTTGTGCAAGATTCTTTTATTCTATCTACCTCAGTTAGAAATGGAGTTATATATAAAAATTTTTCATTGTCATTTTTTGAATTATTTATAAAATTTATCATTGCGGTTGTTTTACCTACACCACATCCAGCATCAACAACTTTTATTTTCATTATATTCCTCCTCCCGATAGCCATTTATTAAACTCTTCTAAAATTTTATCTTTATCTCTGAGATAATATTGATATATTAAATCTAATCCATTATGAGTATATATATATTGAAGATTTTTATTTTTACAAACAAAGTCTCTTCCGGTACATTGTCTACAACTGTTAGCTAAATAATTTTTACCAACCATATTAAAATAGTCTTTGTTGTATGGATAGTAAAATCCACAAGTATTGCATCTCTTCCATAATGTATCTTTTCTTATTTCATAATCTCTTGTAAGACACATTATACTCCATACATCATAATCAGATAAGTCTGGTTGATAACCTATAAATTCTTGACTGTTATTAGATGTAACTCCAAAATAATTTTGAGCTGCCGCTAAATATTTTTGTTTCATCATCATTTTCTTTGGGGTATCTTTTGCTAGAGTTAAATTTTTAAGTATAAGACACATACCCTCAGTATTCATAAACCAAGTTTTAGTAGTTTTATCTTTGGCTGAACTATTCGGGTTGGTATATTCTATAACTCTCATATGGACTCTAAATTCTTCTTTATCTCTATAAAATCCTGGTGTGGTTCTTCTAAAAAGAACTTTACTAAAAAAAGAACTTAAAGGGTACCAATATTCTCCAGTATCTTTTTCTAAAAGTCTGTATGTTGTGACGCTTAATATATTATATGTTTCTAATTCATATTTTTTGGTCATATCATCACCCATTGTTATTCTACCATATTTATTTATTTTTGTCAAATAAATTATTGACAAAATGAGGTTTTTTTGATATAATGTAGTTAATTAAGATAGAGGAAGGAGGAAACACGGTGATGACAATTTACTTAGACTTTGACAACACTATAGTTGAAAGTAATAAGAGAATAATAGATATGTTAAATAAAAAATATGGTACATCTAAAACCGAGGATGATTTGTTTGATTATAATTATAATTCTATTTATCCGATTAGTGAAAAAGAAAAACTTCAAATGTTTGAAAGTGAAGAGTTTTATAATGGATTAGAATTTAAGACCGGGGTTTTAGATGTTTTAAATAAATATAGTCAGTCTTATAATATTGTTATACTAAGTATTGGTACTGAAGAAAACTTAAGAAGAAAACAAGATTGGTTGAAAAACAACTTACCTTACGACTTTAAATTTATTGGGTTTGATGGAAAATCAAAAAAGAAGAGCCGTATAAATATGGATAATGCTATTCAAATAGACGATAATTTTGATTGTTTAAAAACTAATGCTGCTTTAAAAATATTATATAAAAGTTTTCATAACTTTCCTTGGCAAGAACCGACTTCTAGTGAAGAATTTATGGTGGTGAATACTTGGGAAGAAATAGATTCAATTTTAGATTTTTATAAAAAGTATAATTGTAAAACATTAGAGAAAATAAGGTAAGGAGGAGATTATTCTTGAAGGTTCTTCAGAATTTATATTATGTTTATAAGATACCATCAAATAAAATTAACAATTTAAAAACATATAGTTTCAAAGATGCCTCAAGAGATGGTTGTGTGGTATCTATAGGGGATAATTTAGTCTTTGCTAAAATAAGAGAATATTATGGGGAAACAGGAGACCATATATCTTTATATAACAAAGTTCAAGATATAAGAAAAGAAATGAAAAATATTAAAAAGCAACCTACTTGTCAAGAAAATATAGATAAGTTAAAAGATTTACAACATCAATTAGATAAAATGCTTTTTATAGATGATATAGTTAATATAAAAGTTGTTACAAAAAAAGAATATAAACAAATTGCAAGAGATGGATTTGATTTAAATGGAAAACATTATGTAAGATTTATGGTTGGTTCTGGTCAAATGAGAAGAAACACTGTAAGTTTTATTAATGAAGAATTATATGATTATATGCAAGAACATTTAATGTGTGGATTAGATAAAAAAATAAAGAATATAAATCTTGCAAAATTAAGTGCTTATTTTGCTTTATCTTTTTCTTCTGTTCTTTGGGTTAGAGAACCAAAGGTTTGTGTTATAAAAGATTTTGATACTGTGATACCAAATCAAAAGCTTAATTTTATCTATAAAGATGATGAAGGAAAAAATCAGGTTAAAGAGATATATAAAGATTTAAAACTTAATAGCTGTGATGGTCAGGGAATTATAAGTCCGGAAATGGCTCAAAATTGGGCGGAAGATATGCACTTAAACTATGTCCCTTGTTCCTTTGTTGTAAGAACAGCATTTGTAAAAGGAAATCTAGTTACATTTGATTTTAAAGAATATGCAAGAGAAAATGGTATAACTAAAATTAAGGATAGATATGGAACAGAATATAACATTGATGATATTGATGTATTATTATCGGAATCACAATTTAAAATGGCAAAATATTATTCTGCTTGGGAAGGCTATCTAAGTTATCATCATTCTTATAACTTAAAATGGGGAGTAGCAAGATATAACAAAGAATTTGATGATGAATATGTATTGACTAATTATCAATATATACAAGTTCTTGATTTAGATAGAGAAGATATAAAAGGATTAGTATCTTGTACAACAGATTGGTTTAAAAATATCTGTAGTGGAGATAAATTATATTCTTTAGCTTATAATATAGGAATTAAAAATCCAGAAGATAGTTTATCTGAAATAATTAATTCTTGTGGAAGTGCTTTTACAAAAGCTATTGTTAAAAATTCAAAAATGTTAGAAGATGGATATGTTCAGAGAAAGATATATAATTCTATTAAAGAATCTATTCGTCAGGCTAAATTAGGAAGAATATGGGTTAAAGGAAATTATCAATTTATGATAAGTGACCCTATTGCTCAAGTAAGAAATGCCTTAGGTTTATCTCCAGATGGAGAATTGCAGGCAAATGAAGTTTATTCAAATTTCTGGAATGAAAGAAATGTTTCTGGAGAGGTTTGTTTGATGAGAAGTCCATTGACTCATTATTCAGAAATAAATGTTGAAAGATTAGCGAAAACAAAAGAAATGGAAAAGTGGTACAAATATATTTATAGTGGTGTCATTTATAGTATATATGATATTGCTACTGTTAAGCACGCAGATTCAGATTTTGATGGAGATATAGTTTGTTCAACTAATAATGAATATTTTTTGAAGGGTGCTATGAGAAATGAAATTCCTATTACTTATGAAAAAGAAATGGTTCCTACTCAAAGAGTAACATTACCTAATTTTATTAGATGTGATGTTAAAGGATTAGATACTAAAGTTGGACAAATAACTAATTATTCAACAAGTATGATAGCTATGCTTCCATTGTTCAAAGGAGAAGGTCAACAAGAGCAGCTTCAAGAAATGCAAAAAAGAATAAAATTGCTTAGAGAAATACAAGGAGCAGAAATAGATAAAATTAAAGGGACTACCCCACCTCAATTTCCTAGAGAATGGAGATATTGGGTTAAAATAGACAAAGATGATGATGATATAACTAAAGCAGAGAAATATAAATATAATTCAATGGTTGTTAAGAAAAAACCTTATTTCTTTATTTATTTATATTCTACTTTGATGAAAGAATATAAAGCGTATGAAAAAAACTTTAATAGTATTAGTTACAAACATTTTGGAATGTCTATTAAAGATTTATTAAGAAAAGAAAATAGGTCTGAAGGAGAAAATAAACTAATTAGAAAATATAGAAAATATTCTCCTGTGTTAGAAACAGATTGTGTTATGAATAATTTATGTAAAGAAGTAGAAAGTTCTGATTCTGATATTAAATTTCATCCAAGCAAGATTAGTTTATTAAACGAATTTGCAGATTATTCTAATATAGACGAAGAAAAATTAGTTACTCTGATGGATATATGTAAAACATATAAATCAGAAAAACAATTCAGAGGATTTTCTGCTATGATAGAAAATGAAGGAATTGCTGATGATGACGTTGCCGAAATTATGAATCAAGTTTTATACGGGCATAAAGATAAATATAGGGAAAAAATTAAAAACCTATTTAGCAATACCAGAGAACTTTTTAATCATTTAATGATGATGTGTCAAAGAAAAAATATTAATCACGATATAGTTTGGGATATAATGGGAGACGACATAATAGATATTATACCCGTTTGTAATCCTACTGTTTTGATAGAAGATGATTATGGTGTTGAATATTTAGGACATAAATATCAATTACAGGAGGTGGATAATGTTAGTATTTGACGAAAAAAAATATGCAAGAAATCTTTTAAAAGAAAAAAAGTTTCAAACATATAGGCAAAAAGATATAGAAAGATATATTCTTATTAGATATTTAGCCAATGAAGGAAAGAATTTTGATGAAATAAAAAAAGAATTAGAAAAATTCCCTCTTATTGGATGTGAATATTTAGATAAAAAAGATGTTGATTTAATTTATAGCAAAATAGTAGATAGAGCTCTTAGTTGCCCACTTGTAACCGATATTGAGGTTAATATTTACAAATCAGAAGTTGAAATAATTAATAATTTAGAAGATGAAAATCTAAAGAACTTATTATTTATGTTGTTGGTTTATTATAAGTGGGCTGTAAATCAATCATATCTATATTTCTTTAGCAAACATAATAATGTTAAAATGGTTATTACCAATGATATGGATGTTTGGAAATATGCGGGTATTATGAAGTTAAGAGTTGCCGAAAGATATAGACTATGTAATAAATTAATAATTAACGGTCTATATGTGGAAGATAATTTTAAATCAAATAATTATTTTTATTTACCTTTTTCTGTTGACGAAGGAGAAATTGCCTTTACAATAAAAAATTATGACAATATATTAGGCGAATTGCAATTTTATAATGATAAAGAACATTATAAAAGATGTGCTATTTGTGGAACGGTTATTAGAAAAACACGTTCTCCAAAAAAATATTGCACTAATTGTGCACACGACGAAAATATAAGAAAAACAAAAGAAAACAAAAAAAGTTTGAAAACCCAATCCTCTTAAAACATTGAAAATAAAGGGCAAAACAGATGTTCGTAAAAATATTATATATAATGAGAAAGAAAAACAAGTTTTATTTAATAAAAGGAGTTTGATTATGGAATTAGAAAGAAAAGAAGGAGAGACAGAGATACAATATTTATGGCGTATTGGTAAAATGGTTGATGCTGGCAAAATAGGAAGTTGGAAAGATATAACTCCTACTTTAAATAAACAACTTAGAGAAGATGATGAATATTATGATGAGTCGGCATATAGAAAAAAATATCAAGCAGCTAAAAAGTTCTATGATGAAATTTTTTCTCAACAAGGAGACGAAGATTTTAAAAAAGAACAAGAAGAAATATTGAGAGAAATAAAAAAAGAAAAAATAAAATTAAGAGACGAAAGAACAGAATCTAATAGAGGAATTAGAATAGAAGCCAGAGTCGAAGATAAACTTGATTATTTTGAAAAAATAATTGCAAATCAAGGCAAGGTAGACTATAAACCTCTTAAACCAGCCGAAAGAGAATTAATAAAAACAAAATCAGACAATGATTTAGTTATTATGTTAAGTGATTTACATATAGGTCAAACTTTTGCTTCAGCTTGGGGAAGATATAATTTAGAAGTCGCAAAAGATAGAATGAACCAATATTTAAATAAAATAATAGAAATAAAAGATAGACATAATTCTGAAAATTGCTTTGTAACATTGCAAGGAGATATGATTAGTAATTCTATTCATAAAACTATTGCAATAACAAATAGAGAAAATGTAATTGAGCAAGTAATATCTGCTAGTGAAATGATAACTGCTTTTTTAGCAGAGCTTAGTAAGATATTTAATAATGTTACAGTAGCAAGCGTTGTTGGTAATCATTCAAGAATAGATAAAAAAGAAGATGCTCTTAAAGATGAAAGATTAGATACTCTAATTGAATGGTATGCAAAAAGTAAATTAGAGAATTTTGAAAATATAGAATTTATTGAACCTTATGATAATACATTTAATTGTTTTGTTGTTAGAAACAAACATTACTTTATTGTTCACGGGGATTATGATAAATTTGATATGGCGGGAGTTGCCAAATTAAGTATGATGGCGGGTTATTTCCCTTATTGTATTTTATTTGGACATAGACATTTCCCTGCTACAACTGAAATCAATGGTATTAAATTAGTTCAGTCTGGGAGTTTTCCTGGTGCTGGAGATGACCATACTATTGAATTAAGATTAAGTGGAAAACCATCTCAAACAGTATTAGTCTGCAATGAGGATGGAATAGAATGTAATTATACAGTGGAACTCGATTAAGAGTTCTTTTATTTTTGAAAGAAAGGTGAGATTAGGTGGCTACAAAAAGTAAGAAAATTACTACAAGTCAGCCAAAAGAGCCTAAAAGAATTTGTCAGAATCAATCTTGTAATGCTATGGGAAGATACCAAAATAATAGTGATTTTTATAAATCAAGAAATATATCAATAGGTTATCACCCTTATTGCAAAGAATGTGTTAATGAGATAATAGATATTGATAATATGCAAACTGTTTATGATGTTTTGCAAACTTTAGACACACCATTTATACAGGATGTCTGGAAAGAGGCTCTGGCAGATATAGATGGTAATTATATAGATAAATATTTAAATTTAATAAATAACACATATAAATCAAGATATGAAAATGCAAGATTTAAAGATAGTATTTATGATAGTGAGCTAGTATTAGAAAAAGATGAAAATGGAAATGAAGTTAAAAATTGGGATGATACTTGGCAAGGTTATTATTCAAAAAGAGAATTAAATTATCTTAATAAATATTATCAAGATTTAAATAATGATTTTAAAATTATAACAACAAATCATAAGGATTATGCTAGAAGAATAGCACAAGCATCATTGATAATGAATGATACTTATAATGTTATGAGAGATAATCCTGATGATAAAGATGCGGTAAGTGCTTATAATACTGCTGTATCTAATTTTGATAGATTATCTAAATCAGCACAATTTGCCGAAAGTCAAAGAGGAGCAAATGATGTTTCTCTTGGTTGTTTTGGTAGAGTATTTGATGCTGTTGAAAAACATAATTTCGTTCCTCAACACATACCAGAAGATAAAGATATGTTTGATAAGATTATAGAACAATTTTCAAATATTGAAAAGAGTTTATAATGGCAGTAAATATAAAAAAAGTTAGAAAGGGTGTAGAAGCTCAAAAATCTTGGGGATATGATAACACTGATTCTCCATTGAGTTATGACCCTATTAATGAAGAAAAAATTGATTATGAAGAATGGACTAAATTCTTATCATACTATAGATATTATGTTGATGAATTTGCTGTAGACATATTAGGAATGACTAATTTGTTCCCATTTCAAAGACTTTTATTAAGAGCAATGGGAAAATTTCCAAACATAATGTTTATAATGTGTAGAGGTTTAACAAAATCATATATTGCTGCAATATTTATTTGTTGTATGGCTATCTTATATCCAGGTATGGCAATAGGAATTGTTTCTGGAAATGGTAACCAAGCAAGAATGGTTGTTAAACAGAAAATAGAAGGGGAATTATGTAAAAACGAAAATATTAAAAGAGAAATTAAAAGTATAAAAACAAGTTTAGATGATTGTATTGTTACTTTTAAAAATGGAAGCTCAATAAGGGCTTTTACTTTGGGTAACAATCAAAAAGGAGATAGTTCAAGAGGTTGGAGATTTCAACTTATATTAGTTGATGAAGCTCGTCTAGTTAAAACAGAAGCATTAAAAGAAGTTTTAATACCAATGACTAAAACTCCAAGAACTAATGCAATAGATTTAAAAAAGAAATTTCCAGAGGCTCCTTATGAAGAAGGACGAATGGTTTATATTTCATCTGCTTGGTTAAAAACTTGTGATTTATATCAAAGATTCTTAAATTTCTATAGTCAAATGACTTCGGGTGATAAAAACTATTTTGTTGCAAGTCTTGATTATAGAGTAGGTATAGATGCTGGATTATTTACAGAAGAAAATATGATGTTAGAAAAAAATGACCCAGAGATGACTTTAGATAAATGGGCTTATGAATATGAAGGTCGATTTGTTGGAAGTGCAAATGATAGTTATTATCCATATGATATAACTTCAAAATGTAGGTCATTAGATAGATGCGAATTAGAACAACCTAAAAAATGTCAATATAGATATATTGTAACGCACGACGTTGCTGTATCTGGTAAATCAGGTTCGGATAATTCCTGTACTCACGTTATAAAATTAATACCTAAAAAAAATGGTACTTTTACAAAACAAGTTGTTTTTACAAAAACAATGAATGGGGCTACTTTAAAAGAACAAAGAGATTTCTTAAGAGAGCTTATTCATATTAGATTTCCTAATACGGATAAATTAGTAATAGATGCTCAATCTGCTGGACAGGGTTTATTATCATTGTTAGAAGAACCTTGGACTGCAAGAAATAATAGAGGAGAAGTAGAAGAGTTCCCTCCATTAATTTGTGATGACGATGAAGAAGCACAGATACTATTACCGGATGCTGAACCTCTAATAAGAGGAATAACTGCAACACAAGAATTTAACAGCACTTTTTATCCATATATGAAAAGTGGTTTTGAAGATAGAAGTCTACAATTATTGGTAGATAGTAGTGAAACAGATGAAGCATATAAGAGTGGTAAATATAGACCAGAAGAACAGGTAGTTCACGTTGAGCACGATAGCTTAGTTCAAGAATTAAGTAATATAAAACAATCATATTCTGAAGGTGGTAAAATAATTTATACCAGAATAGTTAAAAGTAAAAAAAGAGACCGTGCAACAAGTTTAATGTATGGTTTATCTGTTGTTTGGGAATATGAAAAACAAGGAAAAGCAGATATGTATAAAAAAGAGGTAGACCCTCTTGCATATTTAAAAAAATATATATATTAAAGGAAGGTAGGTGAATAAGATTGAGTAATAAAAAGGTTAAATCTAATACGGAGACTAATTTAACAGAAAAACAAGTAATAGAAGTTCTACAAGCATATGATAAAGCTTTAAATATTAGAGATAATCAAATTGCAAATGGCGTTTTTGATGTAACAGCATTTTCTAAAGGTATGGCTGATGCAGGAGCATTTACTCCATATACACAAAATGAAATAATGAAAAGAATTAATATTGCTACGAATAGTGCTCCAGATGGAAAAAAAATAGATGAAGCATTATCTAATCCAATTGATAATGAAGGTAATTTAGTTAATTATGGTCAATCTTATTATTTCAGTAGTTTAATGTATAAACGAAATCAAGAATATCTAGCAAACCTACCTGCGTTTGATTTAGAAATATCTTGTATTAATGCAAAACCAGAAGACTACAAAACAAATAAATATAAAAATGATTATGAAGAAATTAAAAAATTTATTAATTCTTTTAACTATAGAGAGCAATTCAAAAATATTGCTTGGAATATAGTTATGAATGAAACTTATTATGCAATGTTTAGAGAATTAGGAGATAAGTCTGTTATCCAAGAATTCCCTGCTAAATATTCTATGATTACTGGTAAATGGGAATATGGTCTTTTATATGATATAGATATGAATTGGTTCCTTCAGGGGGAAGTAGATATTAATTGTTATCCTGATTGGGTAATAAAAAAATATAAAGAAATGTTTGATGGTAAAAAAGAAAAACCATATATTCCAAGTAATAAGATAAATAAGAGAACTGGTACTTTTGGATTATGGACTCAAACAGACCCTGCAGATGGATGTTGGGTTTTTAAATTTAATCCTAATCATAATTTACAAGTTCCATTTTTTTCTGGAATGTTACCAGAAATGGCTGTCCTTCCAATATTAAGAAACCTACAAGTTAATCAAAGTATGGCTGCTGCAAGAAAATTATTAGTTTCTTCAATACCATATTTAAATGAAAAGAAGGCTGCTAGTGTAGCAAATCAATTAGCTATAGATGCAGATACTTTAGGTAAATTTATTGGACTTGCAACTCAAGGATTAGAGGCTGCAATTAAAGTATTAGCTTTACCAACTGAAGACATTAAAGGTGTTGAATTTAAAAACACTGATAGTGATACTTATGAAACATTTATGACTTTAACAAGTTCTTTATTAAGTGGTGGTAAAGTAATATTTTCAACAAGTGAAAATCAAAATGCAATAGAAACTCAATTTTCTATTGATATAGATAGAATGTTAATTAAATCTATATATCCTCAATTTGAAAACTTTTTAGAATACTATGCAAATAAACATACTAAAAAATTCAAATGGGCATTTAGATTTGTTGGAACAAATGATAAATTTGATAGAGAAGCTAGACAAGATGAGGCATTTAAATATGCTGATAAAGGAGTTGTTCTTCCAAATAAAATTGCTTCATCATTAGGAATGAATAAAATAGAATTAGAGAGAGAATTGGAAGAGATGAACGCTAGTGACTTTATTGATAAATTAAGACCTATGATTAATATTTATACTCAAGGAAATGTTACTGCTGGTTCAACACCAAATAATGGTGCTGGAAGACCTCAAGTTAAAGATGGGGATTTAACTAATAGTGGCAGTGAGACCAGAGATAAAGGGTCTAATATAGAAAAAGGTGGAAACCTATAAAGGAGGGCTTATATGTTTATAGTAAATTCAAAAAATATTAACTTCTCAAACATATATGTTTGTGGAGAACAAATAGGTAACTTCCTAATAGAAGAAGGATTTCCACTATTAGGAAGAGAAGGCAAAAAAATGAAATTTGCCAAAACAGAAAGATTAGAAAAAGTTTTACTTCATTTACCTGCCAAACTTAAATTATTGAGAAAGGTGGGGTTGATAGATGGATAAATTTTTATTAGATATTGAAAATTTTGAAATATTACCTGAAGAATATTCAGATGAACAATTGGCAACTGTAGAAATATATGTTTGCCACGATGGTAATAATAGACACAATGTCCCTATTTCAAGAGAAGCCTTAGTAAAAGCTAAAGATACATTAAAAAATAAATTTTTAGTTGCAGGTTTTGATGGAAATGATTTTGAAGGACACGAACCAGATGAAATGATAGTAGGGTTCTTCCCAGAAAGTTCAAAAATGAAATTTGAAAAAAGAAAAGGAAGAACTTATTTGGTTGCTCAAGCTATAATGTCAAAAGTTTATGCTAAATGGGCTTATGATATTTTTAAAGAAAAAGGTAATCAAAGAGATGTTTCAATGGAAATAACTGTCTTAAGGGGACAAGTTGATGAAAATGATAACCTATTAACTATAGATGAATTTGTATTTAATGGAGTTACCATTTTAGGATTGAGCCACGTACCTGCCTGTGAAGGCAGTAGTGCATCTATAATCAAATTTGACTGTGAAAATGCACTAAAAGTTTATAATGAACACCGTGATGATACTGCTATGGTGGAATTTTCAGGAAAGGAGGAAACAGGTACAATGGATGAAACTAAAGAAATAGTTGAAGAAGTTGAAGTTAAAGCTGAAACTAAAGAAGAAGAAAAAGTTGAAGAAGAAACTAAAACTGAAGAAACTACAGAAGAATCATCTAAAGAAGACGATAAAACTATGTATTCTGAAGATGATAAAGAAAAAGACTTTGAATCTGAAGATGATAAATCAGAAGATGATGATGACGATGACAATGATTCAGATGATTCAGACGATTCAGATGATAAAGATGAATCTAAGGAAGATGTAGAAGAAAAAGTAGAGAACGAAGCTAAATCTGAGGAAGTTGAAGACGTTGAAAAAGAATGTAAAAACGAATCAGATGTAGAAGAAGTTGAAAAAGAATGTAAAAACGAAGAAAATCTTCCTACTGAAAATTGTGAAACTGATGAACCTGAAAAAGAAGAAGACCCTGAAACTGTTAAAGCAGAAAGAGATTCTTTAAAACAAGAATGTGAGGTTCTAAGAGACAAAGTTGAAAAATATGAAGCTAAAGAAAAATCAGTAAAAATAGAAAGTATAATTTCTGGTGTAGTTGATTTATTTAGTGCAGATGAAATTTCAGAGTTAAGAGAAGAATCTAAGAAATATTCATTAGATGAATTAAATATCTTTGACAATGAAGTAAAAGCTAGAGCTTTTGATAAAGTTAAAGCTAGTAAAAAAGTTGAAGATAAAAATTTTACAAGAATGGCTGTTAACGATGTTTTAGATAAACAAGAAAGTACATCTAAATATACGTGGAAATAATTAAAAATTTAGAAGGAGGAAATTCAAATGAACGAAAAAATAGTATTAATACCAAGTTTAGTTGCTGCTAAAAATGTTGATTCATATAATGCAAGTTTTATTGCTACAACTGACATCGACAATGGTATGGTTTTCGCTGCTGGAGATTATAGCGACGAACAAGTTTATGACGTAGCTGCTATTGGTGCAGATTTACACAATATCTATATGGCATTTAGTCCAGAAGATACAATTATCACAGATGCTATGGGAAATGAATATAAAATTGGTATCAATGACCCAAGAACATTCACTAACGTAGCAGGAAAGGTTTTCAGTGCTTATAGACCACAAGTTGGAGACAAAATTTTAATCTCTGCTGCTGGTATTGAAGGAACTGCTAATGATTATGCAGTTGTTGCTACTGGAGAAAACAAATTACAATACGCTAGTGCTGCTGTTTCAGGATTATCTTATAAAGTATTAAATGCTGATGATTATATTACAATTGGTGGAGCAACTAACATTGGTTCACAAAGAGTTGCAGCAGTATTATTAGAATGTGTTGCTATCTAATAAATAACAAAAAAACAAAAGAATAAAAAGAAATAATTAATAAAATATTAGAAGGAGGAATATAAAATGAGATTACCAAATAGTGTTTTAGCATTCACAGCAAATGATGAAAATAGAAAGAACGCTTATTCAAAATTTGTTGAATATTATGAATCATATATAAATGGTAAAAAAAGTAGTGCAGCTGGTACTACATTTGAAGAAATGAACAGCAAAATGTTAGAATTCTATACAGATGAAATCGAAAGAATGTCAGGAAGAAAAGTTAGCGATTATAATGATTTAGCTCAATTCTGCAACTTCTCTGATGTTAAAGAATCTGCATTTGCTATTATTGGTATGATTACTGATTTAATTATACCTGACGCTTTAATTAAAGATTTAGGAGTTATTGCAGAAGTTAAAAACGGTTCTTGGGGAGACACTTTAAAAGTTGATATTGAACCAAGAGATTTATTTGTTGTTGCTAAAGGTGGAAGAGCAAGAAGAGATTTTGATATAACTAGACAATTCAAAGGAGAAAAGACTGTAGTTCCTGAAGTACACGCAATTTCTGTAGGTATTTCTTTATATGATGTTTTAAGAGGAGCTTATACATTAGCTGAATTCGTAAGAAAAGCTGTTATGTCTATTGAAACTCAAATGAGATATGACATTTATGATGCTTTCGCTACTATGATGAATAACTTACCAACTACTGGTTCAGCTGCATTAAAGATTTCTGGATGGAATCAAGATTCTGCTATCGCATTAGCTCAAAAAGTTAGTGCTTGGAATGGTGGAAGACAAGCTATCTTCTTAGGAACTAAATTAGCATTATCAAAAATCTTACCTGCATCTACAAATACTAGAATTTTATTAGGAGATGAATACGTTAAAGTTGGTTACTTAAGAGATTTCTTTGGAATTTCTTGCGTAGAATTAGAACAAGTTGCTGATTATAAAACTGAATTTGCAGTTAAATTAGACGACCAAAAAATCTATGTTTTATGCCCAGGTACTGACAAATTAGTTAAAGTATTCGTTGAAGGTTCTACATTAGCAAATAACGAAACTAACTTCTATAATGCAAACTTACAACAAGTTGCTACATTATATAAATCTTATGGTGTTGGTGCATTTACTTCAGCTTTAGCTGGTGAAATTGCTCTATAATTTGATTTATATTAACAGATATATATTGAGGGGTAATGAAATTAATTTCATCCCCTCTTATTTTTAGTAAAAAAGGAGAGATAATATTATGGCTACTACTACAAAAAAGAATAGTACAGTTAAAAAAGAAGAAGTAAAAAAAGATGAATACACAAAAAATTTAGAAAATCGTATTTCTGAATTAGAAGAATTAATTAAAGGTATGGCTGCTGCTACTAAAACAGCTAGCGAACCAACAGTAAATAACATCACTCAATATATCGGAGATAATAATAAAGATGTAGTTTTGACGTCGTTAACAGTTGGTCAATTAAACTTATCAACCGAAGGGTATGGGCAAGGTGTTGTTTACACATTTGAAGAAATAGGAGAACAACAGTCTATCCCTTATGATGACGTTAAAAAAATCATTAAAAATAATAAAAATTTTATTGAGGGAGGAAATGTATTCATTAATGACGATGAAGTAATTAAAAGTCAAAGATTAGAAAACATTTATAAGAAACTATTAAGTTATGATGGAATGCTTGATTTATTAAATAAAGATAGAAAAGCATTCACAAAAATTTTTAGTGGTATGACTAAAAATCAAAAAGAAAATTTAAAAGGAATTATATTTGATAAATTAGCAAAAGACTCATCTAGTGTCGATATGAATATTGTTCAAGTTATGAATGAAGATATGAATATAGATATAATGAGTGAAGTAAAAAATGCAAAAGATTTAATGGATTATATGAAAAGTGACAAGAACTAGGAGGGGTATATATGGAAGATGAAGTATTAACTCCAGTAGATGAAACTGAAGAAGAAAATACTACAGAAAATGAAGAAGTAAAAGAAACTACTTCATATGATGATATAATTGACCTCGCTTTAGTGTCCATTGAGGATTATCACTTGAATAGATTAGCGGTAGCTTCACCAAAAGATTTCAATATAGTTTTAGAAGGTTTTATGGTTAGAGGATTGGCAAATTTTGAAAATTGTAGACAGGATTTATCTGATAGAGATAGTTCGGCTAGGGTATTTAATTGTGCTTTAACTGAAATAGAAAAAAGTATCATAGCTGACTATACTGTTATAGCGTGGCTTGATAAAGAAATAAATGATGTCAGACAAATTACTGGTATGATGCAAAATAATAAAGAAGCACACAGATATTCAGAAGCCAATAACCTTAACGCTAAAATAAATAGAAGAAACCAGTTAATTGAAGAAGTTGCTACTAAGAAAACTACTTATAGTTTTAGCAAATCTAATTGGTTAAATAAGTGGGCATTAGATTAGAATGAAATATGATTTTAATTTAGATGAAAAAGCTACACTAGATTCTTTAACTATATTAATAAATCAATGTTGGAAAACATTGCCTATTTTTGAAGGAAAAAATAAAAATAGTGAAATCGCATATTCCCGTGATGAAGCTTATGAAAATTATCAAAAACATCTTACTTTTTTAAGCACTAAATTAATAGGTGCTAGTGAATTATGGAAAGACAACCAATATTATGTAGAATTACTTTATATGATAGAAGGTATGAAAAGTTTTAGTCCAGAAGAGCACGATAGAGTTAAATACATAGTAAACCATTGCACTAATCTTATTAATAATATGAAAGATGAGGTTATGAAGGATGGCACTCAAGTATTATAATGCCACTCAGGCTACTAGAATTACCAATCCTACTAAAGCTTATTATGATGATTTCGTTGCAATAAGCAATCAAACATTTGATAATGCACCTAATGTTAAATACAATGAAATTCAATATGAAGTTCATTATGGTCAAAGAGACTTTAAACCAATACCAATGGTTAGAGTTGAGCCTGTTGTTAATTATAATACAGGTATTCAAGTAGGAGATGATTATCAAGTATTTATTTTTACTCCAGATTTTCCTGAACCATATTATGGTATGAAATTTAAATGGGGTAGAAATTATTATTTAGTTATAAATGTTGATAAAGGTTCTGGATTATCTACCAGTGCAGAAGTAAGAAGATGTAATAATACATTGAGATTTTTTGATGAGAATGGGAATAAAATATATGAACCTTGCATTTTAGACCAAGTGTTAAGATTCACGAATAATAATGACACTATGACTATCGTCACTGGTAAAGCTGAACAATATGTATGGTGCCAACGTAATAGTAGAACTGTCAAAATAAAACCTAATGATAGATTTTTATTTGGTGTTCCTGAACAAAGAATTGGATTTAGACTATATGCTGGTGGTTTAGGAAATTCTCTTAATACAATTACAGGAGATGACCATTCACCAACTCTAACTCAATTTTATATAGAAGAATATGAAATAAATTATCAAGAAGATGATATAGAAAATGGTTTTGCTAGTGCGGAAAGATATGAATATAGTATTGATATAAGTGAAAATAACACTTATTTTGATATTGGTGCTACAGCTACTTTGAATGCTGTTATTTATAGAGGAAAAGAAGTGGTAAATAAGAATGTCATTTGGACTTCTTCTGATGAAGATATTATCTCTGTTAATGATAAAACTTTAACTGCAATTTCTGCAGGAGAAGTTACATTATATGCTGCTATGGAAGATAATAAAAATATTTATGGTTCTATAAATATAACTGTATTAGATTCTGAAACAGAAGAGGATATATACAATATACTAATTAATCCAGATATAAATTATGTTTTAGAAGGAGAGACAATTTCTATAACTGCTAACTTATATAAAAATGGAATAAAACAAGATGATATGTTGACTATTGTAGATGTAAGTGAAAACGTACCTAGACAAAATTATAGGATGACTGTTAAAGACAACACATTTACAATTGAAAATAAGCAGAAATATTTAAAGAATAAAGTGAAAGTTCAATGTTCTTATAATAATGAATTATTTGAAGTATTTGAATTTACATTGAGGGGGTTATATTAATGGTTGATATGAAAGCCGTTAAAGATGCTTATGCAACATATAATGTTATGCCAGAATTAAGTTATAAGATTATAGAACATTTGATGACTAATCCAGAAGCAGAAATTATATGGAAATTATTAAAATATAATGATGCAGAAGCTTGGTCTAAGCCAAATTTGACCAAGAAGGAAAAGGCAGCAATGATATATGATGGGGTTGGAGCTCAAGATGATTTTAATGTTTTTCTTGATTATTTTATGGATGAATCTACAAATAAGGAGAAAAGTTTCTTGAGAATTTATCCGGCTCAAATATTTCCTACTACAAGAACATATGGAATTTGTTGTGTTAATATAGAAGTGTTTATACACTCTCAAATAAATCATTTATCAAATTATACCACTAGATTAGATACTATAATTCAAAAACTATTAGAAGTATTAAATGGCTGTGACGTTAATGGAGTAGGGGTCTTATACTTCGACGCTAGCGTTACTACTTATAGTCGTATTATAACTACTGGTGAAAAGCCATATAAAGGTAAAGTAATCACAATGGGGGTTAATTTGGCTTAATGAATAATATAAAAGAATATGATTTTTACTTATTCTATGATAAACCAATACCTTATAAAGATTTACTTATTTATCCTGCTACTATGGATAAATATTTAGATTTTCATTTTTATATAAATTGTTTATTATTAGATAAAAATAGTATTCCTAACCCAGAAGTTATATCAATGACATATTTACAATTTTTGTATTATATGGCAAGTACGACTGAGTTACCATATTTGTATATGTTCAAGGAGCTGTTGAAGATGGTTTTACATATAGATGATGATAGCTCTTTTTGGTTTGGAACAGATTCAAACGGTAAAGCTATCTTTAAAATAAATGGGGTCGCTTACAATTCTGATGATTGTGATAAAATGACCGATATTATTTTTATGCAAAATAGTATAGAACATATAGACGAAACTATTCAAAAAGAAGTAAGAGACGCAATGGATAAAGCAAAGGTCTATAAGATGAAACAAAACGCATATAAAATGTGTTCTTTAGAAGACCAAATGATATGCGTCTTAATATCGACACCTTTAAAGTTGCAAGATATTTATGATTTAACAATCAGAAAATTTAGCAAAATATTAGAGCGTGTTGACCATAAATTGCATTATGAAATTTATTTAGGTGCTGAAATGTCTGGTATGGTTAAGTTTAAAGACGAAGACCATATTAAACATTGGATGGCTGATTTAACAAAATCAGATAATTATGAAGATGTTAAAGTTGATGCTGAAGAAATGCACCATAAAATAGATGATATAAATAAATAAAAAAAATGAAGGAGGATAAAATATGAAAAAGTTTTTAGTAAGTACAGCTAATGTATATGGTTACGATTCTGACGATAACTTACTATTCGTTGGTACTACATTAATGGACAGTTCTATTGAAACAACTTTATCAAATACTGATGTTCGTGCTGGACAAGGTAACCAATTACAATATATTTATTATCACACTGCTGAAATGAACATTACTATTAATGAAGCTCAATTCTCATTACCATATTTAGCATTAAACGTAGGTTCTGCTATTACAACTGGAGCTAATGTATGGACTACTGAAACTATATCAGTTGAAAACGGAGCTGGAACTGTTACTGGAACTCCATTAGCAATTTCTGGAACAACTTTATATGGTTGGGTTACTGATAAAGACGGTAATATTGAAAGAGTTACTTTCACAGGAAGTTCATTCAATATGAGTGATAGTACATATGCTGGTGATGTTTGTGTAAGATATTATACTAATGACGCTTCTGCTCAACAAATTACTGTTTATGCAGATATGTTACCAAGTACAATTAGATTAGTTATGGAGGCTCAATTATGTAGTTCTGATTCTACAACAAATAGAATTGGTACATTACAAGTTGAAGTTCCAAGAGCTTCAATGACAGGAGCATTTACATTATCAATGACTCCAGATTCAGTAGCTCAAACTCCATTAACAGTTAGAGCATTATCATATACACCAACAAATAATGGTGGATGTACTGCAAATAGACCAGTATATGCTCAAATAACTGAAATTTTATTTGATAGAAAATGGTATGACAATGTTATAGCATTAGCTATTGAAGGTGGAGATTTCTCATTAGTAGAAGGAGCAACAAAGACTTTAAAAGTATTTGCTATTCCTAACGATGGAAGTGCTGCATTCTTAGCACCAGTATCTGCTATTACATTTAGTTCAGATGATGATACAAAAGCATCTATAGACAATTCTGGAGTTGTAACAGCTGAAGCTGCTGGTTCAGCAACTGTTAAAGCTACTATCACTGAAAAACCATCAGTAGATGCAAATGTAATTGTTACTGTAACTGCTGAATAATTTTAGTTTATGGCTAAAATAAATTGTCAATATAGTCAATATAAAAAAGTTGGTTTAGAGCAGAGTTTAACCTGCTCTTTAACCGGCAAATATTGTACTAAACAAAGGTATTGTCCTACTCAACGTAGGTTAGTTAATACTGATGATTGGCAGACTTGTACTCAGTTAAAAAAGGAGGAACTACAAATGGCTAACAAAAAGAATACTAAAAAGGCTAATGTTACAAAGACAGTTCCTGTTGAAGAAACTGTTGAAACAAAAGTAGTAGAAGAATCTATAATTGAAACAGAGGAAAAAGTTTCTGCTATTGAAGTAGAAAAAGAACCAGAAGTTGTTGAGATTAAAGAGGATTTTACTAAATATGAAATAATATTAGCAACTCCATCATATTATATAATTAATAGAGATGGTAAAAACATAACAATAAAAGAAATAAATAATTATAAGAAAGGGGACATTGTTACTTTATAAAAGGACGTGTCCTTTTCTTTTTATTTTTATAAATTACAAAATAGAGAAGAAAAGGGGCTAATATATGGAACAAATTACAATTGGACAAATATTCAGCATCTTTGCGGTACTTGCAGGTGCAATTGGTTCTATAGGAATTGTTATAGGTGCCATTGTTAAGTTTTGGAAATGGGTCAATAAAAAAGAAATGAATCCGATTTTAGAAGAAATAAAAAAAGTTAATGATAAAATCGAAAAAGTTAATAAAAATGTTGATGACGTTAGAGATGATATGACTAAAAAGATGGATGAAGCACATCGACAGATGAACGAGAAAATAGACTCATTAGAAATAAACCAATGTAAAGATGCAATTGTTGATTTTATATCAGATATAAAGTCAGGTAAAAACGTATCTTCAAAAGAAGAACGTGCTTATGAGGCTTATGATAAATATACTAATGTATATCATCAAAATTCTTATATCCATAAATTATGGGAAGAGAATATAAATAAAGATAATACAAAGGAGTAGATGAACATTGGAACTCATCATTATTATTTTGGTGTTGATGATTATAGGATTTGTAATAATCCCCGTGTGCTTAAATTTGTGTAAAGAACAGATATGGGAATTTGTTAAAGAGAATATAGAAAAAGACGCAAGATATAACAAGATGGTGAAAGAAATGTTGAAAGGAAAAAAAATAAGATGGAGATTTTAGGAATTGATGCCGCAACTAAAAAAACCGGTTATAGCATTTTAGATTCAGAAACTGGCAATTTGGTTGATTATGGCTTAATAGAAACTAGCTCTGTTGATGTTAGGGACAGAATGAAGGAAATCTATTCTAAATTAAAAGAAATAATTACAAATAATAATAACATCAAGGTAGTTGTTGTTGAGGATGTACCCGTTAATAATCATTCAAATTTAAAAACGGGTAAGGACTTATCAATACTACACGGAGTAATATTAGGGGTATGTTTTGAACAACACCTACCTTGTGTAGTTTATGCACCATCAGGTTGGCGTTCAGTTGTAGGAACCTATGACGGAACTAGACAAGGGATGAAAAGAGAAGTGCAAAAACAAACTGCCGTAAATAAGGTAAACGAAATATATAATTTGGATTTTAATTATTATCCAAGAGATACAAAAAAGAATAAAAGTGATGATGATAAGGCTGAGGCTATATTAATAGCAAGAGCTTTGTATTTAGAAAACAAGGAGGAAATTTAATTATGGAAAAGATTGAAAGAAATGGAGTTTCAGTTGAATTAAAAAGAAATTATCTTACTGCAGGACAAGTTACTAATTTAATTTCTGAAGTTATAAAAATTTATAATAATGGAGGATTATTAGATGATTATGCTTTTAATCCTGTTGATATGGAAATGAATTTTTATGCTGGATTATTTTATTATACAGTAGAAGAATATAATGATATGGAAGATAATGATGAATTTGAAAAACTTTTTAGTGCAGGTATTCATAAAGAATTATTAGAAAAAGTTGAAAATGCTCAACTTGCATATGATTTAATGTGGAAAACTGCTAAAGAAGTAGGTAATTCAATTGGAACAATTTTAAATAAAATAAAAGGTTTTCTTGATAATTTACCAGAACAAGAAGATTTAAATAAACTTGTAGATAAATTACCTAAAGAATGGGAAGCTGTTAAAAACGAATATGACGACATTATTGGAAGAAAAATAGAAGATAATGAAGTTAAGGGGGACAAGGAATAATATTCCACGCCCTCTTTTTTTTAGGAAATAACAAAATTGAAAGGAGACGGCTTTATGGCACAAACTTTTAATAATAATAATGAAATGAAAAGTTATTTTAATAAAGTAATAGAAGAAGTTATTGAAGCTGTTTCTAATGATTTATTAAATGATTTTTTAAAACATATTGATGAAACAATATATGCTGCTAAACCAGGAGAGTATGAGAGATATTATAAAGATGGAGGTTTTTATTCTGGTTGGAAAATATCTGATGAACAAGATAAACAAATCGGAGATTATGTAAAAGCATTGGTTTTTGATGGTAGCAGATTAATCGCTCCTCAAAATGATATGAGAAATAGTCAGATGTCACACGGTGGTCACGATGGTGGAGATGTTAGAAACTTAATGGCAATGATATTAAATAATGCTTATGATAACCTTATGTATTCTTATAATGGTGGTGCTTTATATTTAGCTGAACTTAGTAGCCAAGGATATTGGGATTCTTATGTTATAGATTTAGATAAAAAGATAGTTAAGTGGTTCGATAAAGAACTTGGAAAATATGGCATAAAAAGGGGGTGAATAGCAAATGGATAGTAATAAATATAGCGTAAAAGTTGGAATTAAATTAGATGAAAAAGCCGTTGCTAATATTAGTAATGAATTAGATACAAAATTGAAAGATAAGAATGTCAATATTAGTATTGATGCTAAAAATCTTGAACAGATAAAAGACCTTTTAAATAATATTTATCTCGAATTAGGGCGTATCGAAAAGAAGAATGGATTTAGTTCTGCTACTAAGGGAGCTAAAGAATTTAATAAAGAACTTGAACAAACAACAAAACGTATTAAAAATCAATCTTTTGCAACAGATAACTGGGTTTATAACTGGTCTAAAGCGATGCAATCTTTCTTAACATATAATACGGTAACTCAATTCTTTAATACTGTTAGTGATGGAATTAAAGATATGATAAGCCAAGTTAAAGAATTAGATGATGCTTTAACTGAGTTTAAAAAAGTATCTGATTTATCGGGAGAAGCACTAGATAGATATGTAGATAAAGCTTATGAAATGGGTAAAACGGTTGCTAAGACTGGAACAGAAATGATTGAAGCTGCAACTTCATTTAAAAAATCTGGTTATGGAGATGAAATGTCTCTTGAATTAGGTAAAGTTGCAACAATGTATACAAATATTGCAGATGAAGCAATTAGTTCTGCGGATGCTGCTGATTTCGTAATAGCACAAATGAAAGCGTTTAAACTTGAAACCGGAAGTGCCACAGAAACTTTAGAAAACGCATATCACGTTATTGACTCTGTAAATGAGGTTTCAAATAACTTTGCTGTTAGTTCTGCAGATATTGCAACAAACTTAGGTAAAGCTTCTGCGGTAATGGCTAATGCTGGAAACTCTCTTGAACAAATGATTGGTCTTATGACGGCTGGTACAGAAATTACTCGTAATGGTAGTAAAGTAGCTAATGGTTTAAAAACTTTGACATTAAGACTTCAAGGAATGAATGATGAAGGAGAAAAAGACCTTGAATTACAAGCACAAATGGAGGCTTTATTCCAAAAATTAGGAATTTCTGTTTATGATACGAATGGACAATTAAAAAACACATATGAAATACTTTCTACTTTAGCTCCTGTTTATGAAACATTAACTAATGCTGAAAAAGCTTATGTAACAGAAACAATTGCCGGTAAATATCAAGCACAAAATGCTGCTGCTATTCTTTCAAACTGGAAAGTTGCTGTTGATGCAACTACTACTGCTTTAAATAGTAATGGAAGTGCTGCAAAAGAAAATGAAAATGTTTTAGAATCTATTCAAGGACATTTACAAAAATTAAATAGTGCCTGGGAAGAATTATCAAGAAATTTATTTAATAGCGACTTATTAAAATTTATAATAGATTTAGGAACTGCGTTTTTAAAATTAGCAAATAGTGGTGTTGGTAAATTTATAATAAAAATGACTGCAGGTATAGTTATTTATAAATTGGCTACTACTGCATTACAAAAATTATCAACTACTATAGTTTTAACTGCGGCAAAACAACAATTATTGGCGGGTAATACTAAAAAAGTAACAGAAGAAATGCTTAAGGAAAAGGCTGCAAGTATGACACTTGGAGGTTCCTTAAAACAATTAGGAGGGACTGGTGCAGCAGCTTTAAAATCTTTAGCTGTTAGTCCTCTTGGTTGGATTTCTGGAGCAATTACTGCCGTTACTCTTATTTCATCAATTCTTAAAGGAATAGATGAACAACAACACGAAGCTGCTCAAAAGACTGTTGAGGCGGCTGGCGAATTAGATGATAAGATTTCTAATTTAGATGAAATGTCTACAAAAATACAAGAATTAAGAAGTGTTACAGATAGCAGTACATCTAGTTATGAAGATGCAACAAAAGCAAGAGAAGAATTAAATAAAATACAAAAGCAATTAATAGAAGATTATGGTGCAGAAGCAGATAAAATTGATTTAGTTAACGGTTCTATTTCTGAGCAAATAGCAGAATTAAAGAAGTTAAAAAAAGAAGCGGCTCAAGATTATCTTGATAAAAATAGAGATGAATATAATAACGCTAAATATAAGCTTTATGATAAAAATAGAATGAGGCAGCTTCAAGGAAGTGATTCTACTAGAGCTTTAGGTACTGAAAACAGATGGGAAACTGATGTTAAAAGTATTACTTTCTTAGGTAAAAATGCAAAAAAAGAAAAGCAAGAATATATAGATGAACAAAAATTCTTTAATGAGTATGTAGATAATTATAAAGAAATAATGAATAAATATGGTAAGGTTAAGGAAGAAGCAAACAAAAATAATGGGAAAACAGAATTAACCTTTGTAAGTGATAATGCCGATTCAGAAAAGAAGGCATTGGAAGAGTGGAAAAAATATTTATCTGATAATGAAAAAGAAATAGTAAATTCAGGAATAATGACTCAAAAAGAATTTGATAGAGCTTTAGAATATACTACCGATAATATAGGTGTTTTAGAAAAAAGATATGCTGATTATTATAATGTTTTAAAAGAATATCAAAAAGAACAACTTACTGCTGCAGGGTATGATGATTTTATTGCAGATGTTAAAGAACTATCAAATACTGAAGAATTAAATAAAGAAAATGTTCAGAAATTAATTAACAAATATGATGGTCTTGGAAAAGCTTTAAAAAGTAATGGCATATCTGTAAAGAAGATAATTAAAGAATATCAGAATGTAGGAAAAGTTGTTAGTGAAAATTCTAAAGATATAGAAGATGCTACTAAGTTATTCTCTGATGAAGGAATGACTAGAAGTCAAATATTAAAATTAAAAGATAATAAAAATGCTTCTAAAGATTTAACTGATGCTTATAAATCATTAAAGAAAATAGCTGATGATTCTGGAATCAGTATGGAAGCTTTAATTAATTATCTAGTTCAAACAAAGCAAGTTGCTAAAGATACTAATGAAGAAGTAGTAAAAACTGTTGATACTGTATTAAAAGAATTTGATACTGATATATCTTCAATAGCAGATAAATACGGCGTATTAACTTCCGCAGCAGAAGAATTTAATTCAAATGGATACATAACAGTAGATACATTTAAAAGTTTAATGGATAATAATTTGTGGCAATATTTAGATTGGACTGCAAATGGATTAAATGCAAATACCGACGCATTAATTAATGAAGCTGATGCCGCTAAATATAATGCCCTTGTTGCCTTACAAGATGCTTTTGCAAAAGATGCTCTTGCTATTGCAACTGGAGATGTTAGCAATCAGAGTGAAATAGCAAAAGCTGCTGTAGCGGGATTAAAGGGAGAAATGGATTCTGCTGGTCTTATTGCTCAAGCTAGAGCAGGAAATTTATTTACTTATGCTGGAGCTATTCAGGCAATTAAAGATGCAGAAAAAGGAAAAGACCTAAGCGACGCAGACATTGAGAAAAAAGCAGGACAATTAAAAAATCTTGCTACTGCATATAATAATGCGGCAAAAGGAATTGCAAATATAAATTTACAAGCTTCTGCCAAGAAATCCCGTGGTTCTGGAGGGGGAGGAAGTTCATCCTCTAAATCCGAAAAAGAATGGTGGGAGAAGGCTTACGATGATTTAAAAGCCCAATTTGATTATTCTGATATAACAATAGAACAATATATTGGTGGCTTAGAAAATCTTCTAGGTAAATTAGACAAAGGTTCTGATGCTTGGAAAAAGATTAATAAAGAATTACAAAAAGCTAAACTTGATAAAGTTAAAGATGATTACAATGCTGGTCGTATATCTTTAAATCAATATATTATTTCTTTACAGAATCTGCAAAAAGCATACAAAGAAGGAACAGACGCTTGGAATGATTTAGCTGACGCAATTAAAAAAGCTAAATTAGATAAATTAAAAGAACAACAAAATGATTTGAAATCAGCATTATCTGCTGTAAATGATACATTAGATAAACAAATAGATAAATACGAAGAAGCAAAAGATGCTGCTGATAAAAAATATGATGATGAAATAGATAAACTTGAAGAACTTCAAGATAAATTAGATGACCAAAATGATGATTATGAAAGAGCTCAACAAGCTGTTGCTGATTATTTAGATGAACAAATGAATGCAATGGAGAAACAACGTGATACTGTAGAAACATATTATGATAATGTTCTTGATGCAATTGAAAAGATGAATGAAAAGCAACAAGAGTCTCTTGAATTAGCTGAGGCATATGAAGCATTAATGAATGCAATGACTCAAAAGACCAAGAAGGTAGAATATATGCTTTCTATAAAGATAGCTCAAAACGGGGAAACTCCTGAGAAGGACAATCCCGTGGGTAAGATTTATTTTAAATATATTATAATGAAAGGAGTAGAATTATGGCTAGTGGTAAAAGATACACTATCGAAGAATTTAAAAATAAATTATTAGATATAAATTCAAATATTGAAATTATTAGTGATGAATATATAAATAATCATACTCCTTTGAAATATAAATGCAAAATTTGTAATAATGAGTGGGAAGCAAAACCACAACATTTATTAAGAGGGCACGGATGTTTAAAGTGCCACTTAAATAAAATAAGTTTAAATATTAATGATATACAAAATAAGGTAGAAAATATTACTATTATTAGTATAGAAAATAATAAATTAAATTGTAAATGCGATATTTGTGGCTACGAATGGCAGACTTATAAAAGCTGTATATTACAAGGTCATAAATGCCCACAATGTGCAATTAAAAGAAGAACATTAACAAATGAAGAATTTATAAATAGGTTAAATCAAATTAATAAAAATATTATATTATTAGAAGAATATAATGGAGCACATAATAAAATAAAAGTAAAATGTAAGATTTGCAAACAAGAATATAAAGTTACTCCTAGTAATTTATTAAAGGGGAATAAATGTAAAAGTTGTTTAGAAATAGCGAGAACATATAGCAAAGAAGATATAGAAAAAAGATTAAACAAAATTTCTATTATAGGTGAATATAAAAATACTCACACTAAAACATTATTTGAATGTAATAAATGTAAACATAAATGGAATGCTTTACCGTCTTCTATATTATATGGGAATGGATGCCCAAATTGTTGTTTATCAAAAGGAGAAAGATTTATTAGACAATTTTTAGAAGATAAAAATATTACGTTTGAACAACAAAAAAGATTTTCAGATTTATTTTATAAAAATATCAAAAATAAATTATCTTATGATTTTTATTTACCTGAATATAATTTGTTAATAGAATATAATGGAAAACAACATTATTCCCCTATAGATAGATTTGGAGGAGAAGAAGCTTTTATTAAACAACAAAATAGAGATAAATTAAAAGAGCAATATGCAAAAAATAATAATTTAAACTTATTAATTATAAAATATAATGAAAATATAGAAGAAAGACTAAAACAATATATTTAAAATAAAATCCCGTAACGACCACAGAGATATAGGTAACTATACTCGTATGCTATCCTTTCACATAATGTGATTGAAGGTATGGTCTGAACTGCAACTATAATCTTAAAATGAAATTGCAGAATTAGGTTTAACGACCTAATCGCCACGAATAAGTGGTCAGTAACCTATAAGGTGAAAGTAACAGAGTTTTGATATAAAGAAGGTCTTGGTTGGATTTGGACTACTGATGCCGAAGCTATTCGTGATGCTAAACAAACTTATGAAGATTTATTAAAGAATGCTACAACAAAAGAAATAGAGGAGCAAAAAGATGCCACTATAAATTCTTTAGAGGAACAAATAAATGCTCTTCAAGATTATATAGATTCTTGGGACAAAGTTCTTGATAAATTTGATAATGAGAAAAATAGAAATTTAGCAGATTTATTACTTGGGGAAAATTGGACTGAAATGGTCTCTCAATTAGACCCTCAAATAGTAGATGATTTTTCTGACGCTTATTATGAACTTCAAAAGAACTTAGAAGAAACAGAAAAACAAATAGAAGAACTTAATAAGAAAAAAGAAGAAGAAGATGAGTATTGGGATAAATTAATAGATGACTTAGAAGAATATAAAGACAAATGGTCTGATGTAGCAGATGTTTATGAAGAAGCTCAAAATGCTCTAAAAGCACGTCAAATAATGGGTGCTAATTGGGAGCAAGATATTCTTAACAGAAGACTTGACGTATTAGAAAACTTTAAGAATAAATATAATGCAATACTTGCTGAAATTGATAAAGTAGATAATATGTCTACTAATCAAGCTTCTAATTATACTGCATTAAGATTACCTGGTTATGCTAATGGTGGAGAGGTGGATTATACTGGTCTTGCAGTATTACACGGAACTCCAAATAAACCAGAATATGTTCTTAATAATAATCAAATGAGAAATCTATTAGGAAATTTAACTAAACCTAGATTTACTTCAAATTTAGAAAAAAGTTCTTCAGTTGTAAATAATTATAGTTTTGGTAATATTGAATTGCCAAATGTTACAAATGCAAGACAATTTGCTAACGAATTAAAATCTTTATTAAATATAACTAAAAATCAATAGGTACCGACATAAATGTCGGAACCATAAGGTCGCCGGCGTAAATGTCGGCTTCCTTAAAAAATTAAAGAAAGGAGGAGAAATAATGATATATCAACCTAGGTCAATTCAACCTACATATAAATCCATAGATGCAAATAGTGTTGAAGAAATATCTTTAGTAGTAAATACTTCAGATAGAGTAACTGCATATAAACTTACAGTTTATGATTGGGAAAATAATGTTATATATCAAGGGGACAAAGAAGATTTTGCTGTTGAACTATATAATGGAGACACTGGATTTATAGAATTAGGAAGAGATATAGGATTACAAAATGGTAATGATTATAAATGGACTGCTAGATTATATCAACCAGAAGCAGATATGTTAATAACATATGGAAATGTTCTGGAACCAACGACATACAATTATGTGGTTCCATCTGGTGGTTTAGCGGAAGATAATTATGTTGTAAAAGTTGGAGATTATGGTTTCTCTTTTATATTACCTAATGATGCTTCCGAGGATAATGTTTTATCTTATAATTCTTATGATGATACTGTTACTCTTAGATATAATAGTGGAACAAGTGAAAGTTTATTGGCTGTTACAAAAATAACATTAGGTAATTTTGCTACTTTAAATATGACAGACCAAGGAGATAATACTTATAAATATATAGTTTCTGCAGATGGATTGAATGCGGGCGATTATTATATTGAAGTTGGTGGAAGAAATATTTGGTTTACGACATTATCAGACTTAAAAGAAAATGATTATGTTACATATAATTCTTCTACTCAAAAGGTAACACAAACTTATAATGATATAACAATAAGTTTAACTACTATCAACTCTGTTCCTTTGAATTTTACACAAGCAGAAAATACTACAACTAATGTTTATTTAAAACAAAATATAAATATAAAATCAGATATGTTATTAAAAATAGGTGATGAAAGTAAATCTATTTCAAGTTATGATGTTAATACTGGTTTATGTATTGTTAGTGAACCATTTACTAATATTCCTACTAAACAAGATAAATATTCTATATATTCTGATTTTATTGAAACAACTCCAGAAAATGTTTTATATGTTAGAGAAGTTCCTACTGTAACAATAACTAATTATCAGGAAACTTTAACAACTAAAGATTATACTTTTACGGGCTCTTATGAACAATCAGACGATGTCCCACTTGTTTATTTCTTATGGAATTTATATTCTGTAACAGATAATGGTGCTTCTTTGATAAAAACATCTGGGAAGGTTTATAGTGCAAATATTCAATTTTATTATGATGGTTTTAAAACAGGGGAAACTTATAGAATAGAACTTACTTGTGAAACTGAATTTGGAGTTAAAACAACAACTAGAGCATTGAATTTTAATGTAAATTATACTGCATTATCTTATGATGACCAGCCAGTAACAGTAAGTACAACAGACCAAGGTTTAAGAATTTCTTGGGCTACATTAACAAGTGATTCTCCTTATTCTTTATATACTCAGGGGGCAAAAGGATATATACAAACTAATAATAGTAGTTCCTCTATTATTTGGTTAGAAAGAGGGCAAACAATATATCCAGGTCAAATAATTAAAGTTGGAGAAAATGAAGTTTCAGGAGTTATAGATTCTTATAATAGAAATGATGGTAAGGCAATTTTAAGAATACCATTAAGTTATGCTCCTGTAAATGGAGACCCTTATTATATATTAGCAGAACCAGATTACAATTTAACTGGTATTGAATTTTTAGAAGACACTCCATATGTAGGAGTTAATTCTGCAAAATTAGGAGATAATTATTTAGTTTATGAAAAAGATGGAGGTCTGGCTGTTTGGGATGATGAATTTACTGTCTCAATGCAATTTAGACCTGATGAAAATTTCTTTTACAGTGATAATGGAATATATAATGATATGATACAAATAGCAAGATATACTTCCGATACAGATGATGTTCACGATTTAATTATATATGCAAGAAATTATAACTTTGGATTTATGATGCCTACAACTGATGAAGATGGAGATTTAGTTGGAGGACAAATATCTCAACCTAGTGATAATAGAAGTATAGTTTATGTAAATGGAGATATAGATTTATCATCTGGATTAAAATATATTTGTTTTGTTAATTCTGGTTATGTAGAAAAAATAGAAAGTTATAATTCTGAAACTGGAGCTGTAACATTAAGTAAGCCATTAACAGATTCAATGAATCCAGCGGTTAATGATTATTATTTCTTATATTCTGCTGTTGAAGAGGCATTTTATGATAATCCAAATAATATCTTTGTATTACAACCAAGTACAGTAAAAAATATATATGCTGATTATATATGGACTGATGACGATGTATGGAGAGATACAAATTATTGGGTTGAAGGTGGAACTCAAATTGAAAGAGCCTCAGAAAATTGGTGGAAGTTAAAATTAACAAATAATTCAATAGAAGTTAGAGAAGGAGGTGTATAATTATGAGTGCAACTATAGATAAAGTTCAATTTAATAGTCATATAACTCTTGATTTTGCTCATTTTGAACAATTATATCAAGATAAAAACCAAGATATTTTTGTTGAAAAATATAAGCCTGTTGCTAGTAATTATACACGTTCCTTGGTTTGTTTCGAGCCAGATGGAGATTATGATAGTAAAGGTATGACACAAGAAGCACTTGGTTATCAATTTGATATTTATAGAAATGAAATAGGAGATTCTAAATTAGTTCCTATTTATAAGACAAGTGTAGGTCAATTATCAATAGTAGATTACAATGTAAGAAATCAAAAAGAATATCAATATTATGTATTTAAAGAAAATGAAGAATCATCTTCTAAAGCTTCTTTATCTAATATTGTGCAAACTTGTTGGTGGGATTATGCTATTATTGGTATGACTCTTGAAGATGAAGAAACCAAAACATATAAAGTAGACCCATCTGATGTTTGGTTATTTCAATCAAACGTATCAAGCGATAGTACAACTCAAAATTTTTCTAAAACAACTTATCAAACATTAATGCCTTATCCAACTGTTTCGATGGGTAAGTCTAATTATGCAACAGGTTCATTCTCTGGATTAATAGGTAGGGTTAGAAAAAGAGGATATGATGAGGATGCTACATTGTTAGAACAATGGAATGATTTTTGTGCTAATCCTCAATTGAAGCTATATAAAGACAGAAAGGGACATAAGTATATAGTAGATGTAACTTCAAGTTCATCAGATATTGCTGATGAAACTAGAGAGCAAGCAACAACGGTTAGTGTTGGTTGGACTCAAATTGGGAATGCCGACGATTATGTTATTATAGGTGATTAATATGGCAAGGTCTATATATCAGGTTCAAGCACTAGCAGATATTGCAAGAGAATATTTAACGACTACTTATGGAGAATATTTAATTTTAACAAGTACATCTAATTATGATTTAGATGCTTTAGAAAAAGCTTTAGAAACAGGAAAATATGAGGCTTCTTTTAGATTATTTCTTTTACACCCAGATGAAACAATTAATTATGAAATTCCACAAGAAGATATTATTTTAGGTTCTGGGAATTATAATGAAAATTATCAGAATGGTCAAAGACGTAATTTGAATATTAATTTAGTTAATAAAGATGGTAAATATACTCCTAGTATAAATACTTTATGGGTACAACATAAATTTAGATTTGATATTGGAATATCTTTTGGAGGAGAGACATTCTGGTTTCCGAGAGGTATTTTTGTTATGGGTAATCCTAGCTCAACTCATCAAGATTCAGATAAGCAAGTAACTTTAACATTAGAAGATAAATTTGCTTTATTAGAAGGTAAAATGGGAACATTAGAAACAACATATGAAATACCTGCTGGAACTGAAATAAAAGACGCAATAGAAGGTATTTTAACTATAGATACTGGAGCAGGTTATCCATTAGATTTAAAACCTATCATATATGACCACAATTTTGATGGAATAGTTACTCCATATACATTAACAAAAGACCCTGGTTCTAATTTTGGTGAAATGATATTAGAACTTGCGGATATGTTAGGGGCAGAATGCTTTTATAACGATTTAGGAAATCTATGTTTTATTGATATTAATGAAACAATACAAGACCCTAATAAACCTGTTATATGGCATTATAGTGACCAAAAGAAAGAATTTTTAGATTCTTCAACAAGTTATGATTTTAATAACATAATTAACGAAGTTCACGTTGTTGGAGACAATGTTAATGGAAAAATATTTAGTGCTATGGCAAGAAATGATGACCCAGCATCTCCAATATGTGTGAAAAGAATAGGAAGACATATTGATTATATAAGTGATGCTGCAATATATAGTGATAAATTAGCACAAGATAGAGCTGACTATGAATTAAGATGTAAAAGTATAGTAAATACAAGTGTCTCAATTTCTGCGACATTTAATCCTTTAATATTTGTTGACAATATAATTACAATAGAAGACGAATTTTATAATTTCAAGAGAGAAAAATTTATTATTCAATCAATTAGTTACAACATAGGTGTTGATAATAAAATGACAATTACTGTATCTAATTTAACTAACGCTAATGCTGTAGATGATGAAGAGAATAGATATTTATCTGATAATGCTCACAATTTCATTACAACAGCATATGGAGAGTTTATGTTAGTAGGAAGGAGGTAAAATAAATGTCTGCTAGTAAATATAAAAATGGAAAAAATAATAGTAATGGAAATAAAGACGATTTATTATCTATAAAGAATGTAATACAAGAAATTGCTCAAGCAGAAATTCAAAAATATGGACTTCCAACATACAAGGCTGCTATTGTTCAAAAGATAAATGAAGATGGAACTGTTGATGTTTATTTACCTCCAAATCAAGAAAATTTAGTTACTGGCATTTTAAATAAATGTGGAGAATTATTATTTGTTGGCGATAGTGTAGAATTAGCAACAAAGAACGGTAGTTTAACAAATTGTTGGGTTGCTATTAAACACGGAACTATCGTTCAAGGTCAAGCAGAAGAAGTAGAAAATCTTAGTGGAGAAGTTGTAATGAAAGTTAAAAATGGAAGACTTTCAGTTACAGAATTACAAAGAGACCCTTCTCTTGGAAGTGCATTTACTATTATTGCTGAAGATATAAATCTTGATGGTATGAATATTGTTTTAAATGGTAGTAGGGGAATTACAATTAGTTCTCCTTATTTTAATGTGACAAGTCAAGGATATATAACTGCTACCGGAGGTAAAATCGGTGGTTGGGAAATGGGAGATACTAGATTATATAGTGGCTCTGGTTCAAATTATGTAGCATTAGATAGTGGAACACAAGGAACAAATTATCCTATTTGGGCTGGAAATGAAAATCCAGCAAATGCTCCTTTTAGTGTAACTAGGGGAGGAACTATAAAAGCTACTAATGGTACTATTGGAAGTTTTACATTAAATACTAATAGATTATATAGTGGTTCTGGAAACACAACTGCTGGTATTGGAGTATATGGAAGCGACCACGCATTTTGGGCTGGAAGTGAAACATCTAGTTCTGCACCATTTAGAGTTGGTCACGGAGGAGGATTAGTTGCTACAAATGCAACCATAGAAGGTACTATTAGTGCCTCTACAATAACAGGTTCTACAATTTCAGGTAATACCATATCAGGTGGTTCTATATCTGGTACTACAATAACAGGTACAACCATTTCAGGTAATACTATTAGTGGAGGTACAATTTCAGGTACAACTATATCAGGTGGTTCCATTAATATAGGAAATGGAGTATTTAGTGTTAATTCATCTGGTAGAATGGTTTGTTATAATTCTGGTGGAGGATATTTATCAATGAACGCTGGAACAACCCATCCTTACGCAAGTGGTTTAAATGTTGGTTCGGCTGTTGTAATAAATGGTACAGAATTATCTAAATCAGATGGAAGATTGCGTTGTTATGGAGATTTTCAGGCTGCAAATTTTTATACTTTAGGACACGTTCAGTGTAACGATTATATTGCTGGAAGTGCTATTAATTTATTATCTGGTAATTCAAGTGGTAGTGCATCTGGAGGAGGAATACTGATAAAAACAGGTAATGGACATATAACTTTAAACGCCGCAAATGGTGGAGGTAATGTTTATGCTTCAGGTACTGGTGTTTCTAATGCAAAAGTTGTAACGGATAATGGTAGTGCATCTAGTAAGAATACAAAAACAAATATTGAAAAATTTGCAAGTAGCGATTATAAAAAAGCTTTAAATTTATTAAGTAATATTGATATTTATTCATATGACTATAAATATGATTTATATCAAAATAGACATCAATATGGATTTATTATAGATGAAATAGAAAAAATTGAAGGATATGAAAAATATTTTGATTTTCATTCAGAAAAAGCTGGAGTATTTGGAGACCACTTAGATTTTTCTATGGGAGAAAAAGATTCTAATCCAGATGATGTTATAGAAGTTAAAGAATATAACAGAGATACATTAGATAAATTTATGTTAACTTGTATGAAGGCTATGCAAGATAAAATAGATAAACAAGAAGAAGAAATAAAAGAATTAAAAGAAATAATTAAAAATATAATTGTTTAGGGAGGTTTTAGTATGGAATTAGCTCAAATTATAACTTTAGTAACATTTATCGTTACTTTAATTTTAGGTTTTGTATCAAAAAAATCTAAATTTATTTCAAACAATTTAATACCTGTTCAAAATTTATTAATAGGATTAATTGTTGCTGTTGTTGAATGGATTATAACAAAAGACTTTAATACAGCTATCGCCTTAAGTGGTATTATGGCTGGTGGAGCTTATGATATAGTTCATAATATACAAAAAATGAAAATAGAAAATAAGGAGGAAAACTAATTATGATAGATGAAATCAATGAAACTGTATTAGTTGAACAAGAAGGAGATAAAGCTCCTGAAAGAGATAAAGATTTTGGTCTTTATGATGAAAACGGAGAAATTATAAAAGAAGAAGAAAATACCGAAGAATAAGGAGGAATGTAAAATGGCAAAAGTATTTGGTATTGACATAAGCACTTGGCAAAGAGGTTATCCTTACGCTGGAGCTACCATAGAAGGAGTTAAATTTGCTATTTTAAGAGCTGGTTATAGTCAAACAAAAGACAACCAATTTGAAACTCATTATGCAAATGCAAAAGCTCAAGGTTGGGGCGTTGGAGCATATTGGTATATGTATGCTACATCAGTTGCTGGAGCACAAGCAGAAGCAAGAGCATTTTTAAGAGCTATTGCTGGAAAACAATTTGAATATCCTATTTATCTTGATATAGAAGATTCGAGCGTTTCAAATAATACATCTAAAGCAACTAGAGATGCAATGATAAGAGCATTTGGAGAAATAATTGAATCTGCAGGATATTATTTTGGTGTTTATACTAATAAATATTGGTATTCAAGTTTAATTAGTGGTTCTGAATTAAATAAAAAATATGATTGGTGGATTGCTCAATGGTCAACTGGAGCTCCAACTGGAGTTAATTATGGATTATGGCAATTTGGTGGAGAAACAAATTATCAAAGAAGCAATAAAGTTGCAGGAGTAACTACAGACCAAAACTGGGCTGTTAAAGATTATCCAGCAATTATGAAACAATTAGGATTAAATGGATTCCCTAAATCAGGAGGAAATACACCTGCACCACAACCAACACCATCAACTAAATCAGTAGATGAATTAGCACGTGAAGTAATTTCTGGTAAATGGGGTAATGGTTCTGATAGAAAGAATAGATTAACTGCTGCTGGATATGATTATAATGCAGTACAAAATAGGGTTAATGAAATTTTAGGAACAGGTTCAGCTCCTGCTAAAAAATCTAATGATGAGATAGCTAATGAGGTTATAGCAGGTAAATGGGGTAATGGAAATGAAAGAAAAGCTCGTTTAACTGCTGCAGGATATGATTATAATACTATTCAAGGTTTAGTTAATCAAAAACTTAATGGTGGTTCAAGTTCTAATGTTATAAAATATACTGTAAAATCTGGAGATACATTATCTGGAATTGCAGCAAAATATGGAACTACATATCAAAAAATAGCTGCTGATAATGGAATTGCTAACCCTAATAAAATCTATCCAGGACAAGTTTTAACAATAAAAAAGTAATTTTTATAAAGAGATGGCTAAATAAGGTCATCTCTTTAATAAAGAAAATAAGGAGGATAATATATGGCTATTTTAAGAAAGAAAAAAGATAAAAATAAAAAAATAGAAATAGAAAAAGTAGAGATTAAAGAGAATGAAGAAATTAAAGAAGAAAAGAAAATGTTGGTTGATGATAGCACAACAAATGGAGAAAAAACAAAGGTCGAAGAAATTAAGACAACAGGGGAAGAAGAAATTAAACCTAGAAAAGTATCTTTAAAGAAAGGTTCAAAAGTTATAGTAAATGGTAGATGTTTTGGGGCATCATCATTAGAATGTCCTTTGAAAACTGTAAGAAATCACGAGACAAAGATACTTGATGTAGATAAGGATAATAATTCAATTTTAATAGATGAAGGTTGGATTAGTATAGATAATTTAGTTAAATAAAAAAAGGGAGTTTGGTTTTTAATATAGATTAAGAAAAGGAGGGAAAATATGGCTAAGCAAACAATAAATAATCTTGAATCTGCGGCAACTGTTAGAAGCAAGATTAATAGTAACTTTACAGAACTATATGACCAAAAAGCTGATAAAAATCACGCATATACAGATTCAAGTTATGGTGCTGCATCAAACGAATTATTTGGTCACGTAAAAATAAATGTTGCTAATGGCTTAAATGTTAGCGATGGTGTAGTAAGTTTAGCTCTTGCAACGACTACCGGTGCTGGTGCGGTGCAATTAGCTGATTCTCTTACTTCAAATGACCCAACAAAAGCATTAAGTGCTGCACAAGGGAAAATTTTAAATGATACTTTAACATCGTTAGACGAAAATACTCCTCCAAAAAATCACGCAGTTGACAATGGTGATTATGGACTTGCAACAAGTTCTTTATATGGACATTTAAGAGTTACATCTGGAAATGGATTAACTTTAAACGACGGGACTTTATCACTAAATGCCGCAACTACAAGTGCTGCCGGTGCAGTACAATTGGAGGATTCATTAGAATCTCAATCTACTACTAAAGCATTAACTGCTAATATGGGATATTATTTGAATAAACATAAAGCAGAAGCTTTTAGTGGAACAACAGTGCCAAGTAATAATCTTGGTAGTGATGGAGATATATACTTTTTATTAGAAAATTAAGGGGAGGTGTAAAATATGGCAGTAATATCAGAATATCCATTACATAACACAGGTCAAGAAGTTCAAACAGCAATTGACGATGCGTTAGATACATTACCTTATCAAATAGGTTTAAAGGCTAATACGGCGGATGTTTTAACAAAAACAAATACTGATGCTTACACTCCTACGTCTGACTATCATCCAGCAACAAAACTCTACTGCGATACAGTAAGACCTACTGTAACAATAGGGCAAACAACAACTGGAGCTGAAGGAACTGAAGCTCTTGTTACAAATACAGGAACAGAAAGAGATGCTATACTTAATTTTACAATTCCAAGAGGAAATACTGGTGATGCTGCAGGATTTGCAACACCAACTGCTGTTGCTAATACTTTAGCACCAGGTTCACAAGCAACCGCATCTGTAGTTGCTAGTGGTGCTGCAACAAGTAAGTTATTTGAATTTACTTTTGGTATTCCACAAGGTATTCAAGGTATTCAAGGTATTCAAGGATTTTATGTAGATAATATAGTAAAAACATCTGGAACTGGAGCTGCTGGAACAGTAGACACTTATACAATGTATTTAAACGATGAGAATGAAACAGTTGCCGGAACATTTAATGTTTATAATGGGGCTGATGGTCAAGGTGCTGGTACCGTTACAAGTATTGGAATAACCAATTCAGACAATTCATTATTAATAACTGGTTCACCAATTACTTCAAATGGTAATATAGCTGTTGAGCATACTAATTCTATAACAGCACAAAGTAATTTAGCTGTTCGTGCATTATCTTTTGATGCAAGTGGACATATAACTGGATATAGTACAGTTGAAGAAACAGGTTTGATGTTTAAAAATGTATATGATACCGATGATAATGGAATAGTTGATGGAGCAGAATCCTTACACGATGAAGATAGCCAAATATGGTTTGAATTATCATAATAGAAGGTGAAATTTAATGGCAAGTACGTCTGGAACTTTATGGAATGAATCGGTAATAGTACCTAATAAATGGTCTGGAGGACAATTAGTTACTCCAGAAGTTAAATCTACTGCAACTTATCAATGTGAAAGAAACGGTAGTCAATTAAAAATAAAAATAGATACATCAAATCATTGTACCAGTAGGGGTGCATATTGGGACTGGAGATGGGCTTTCTCAGTTTCAGTAAATGGAGTTGATATAGCTTCAAATATTCAAATAAAGCCTAGAACTTATTTAAATACAATTGGTACTAGAGTATTTAGTGCTTCTACAGGATGGGCTACTGTTAATATAGGTTCAGCAAATTCTGTAGTTGTGTCTGTTAGATATTATGACACTCAAGCCTATAATAATTCTATAGAGAGACATTCTATGGGAGGAGGTTCTCTTACTTTAGGGAATATACCTCAATTACCAAGCGTATCAATAAGTCAAAATAGTAAAACTCATAATTCAATTAGAGTAAATTACTCTACAAGTGGTTCTTATGACTATGTAAGAATCTTTTTAAATAATAATAAATATGGAGATTTTACAGGGAGTCCTGTAACAATTTCAAATTTAAGTCCTAATACAACATATAAAATATTTGCAAAGGCACACGGTAATGGGGGTTTTGGTGGTCAAAGTAATACTCTTACTATAAAAACATATTTAACGCCTTCAACTGTAAGTTCTAATAAAATAGAAAATTTAGAGCCTTTTAGTTGTTCAGCATCTATGACTTCTAGTAATGCAAATAATACAAGTAAATATGAATTTGCTTTGTGTGATATAAATAAAAATGTTGTTCAGGGAGCATATCAAACAAATAATTCTTATTATAATTTTACTGGAATGCAAGAAGAAACTTCATACTACATAAGATATAGAGTTCAATCAAAAGATTCTGGTTCTTGGTCTAATTATGTCTATAGTCCATTATTTAAAACTCCAGCCGACCAAGTTAGAGCTTGGGGTAAAATAAATGGTTCTTGGAATAAAGGTAAAGTTTTCTTAAAGAAAGATGGACAATGGGTTAAGGCAAAGAAGGCTTATGTAAAAATAAATGGAGAATGGATTTTATCAATTAATAAATATGATTAGAAAGGGGGAAAATGAATGAATAGTAAAAGATTTAGAAAAAATTTTTCTATATTTAAAGGGACAAATAAAAATATTGAAATTTTATTTGCTTTTGGAAAATATTGTCCTTATGAATTATCAGAAGGCGATAAATTAATTTTGACGGTTCTTGATTATAGAAACAATGATGAAATAGTAATTCAAAAAGAAGTTACTGGTGATAATATTTTTTCATTTATTCCCTCTGATACTGAAGAACTAGACGTAGGATTTTATAGATATAATGTTAAATTTATACCAGAAGACACAGAAGATATTTATGAAGTTATTGCACCTAGCACATTTCATATAGAGGCGGGTGAATAATAATGGATGAAAGAACAATATGGGAAGATTTAGGAAAAACAAATCCAAGTATAGAATCTGAAGTTATTGAAGTAGGGAATATTAGTGATGTTGAAATAAGATGTCCAAGACCAAATGTTTCAGATAATTATAATAAATTAACTAATAAACCAAAAATTAACGGTGTTACTTTAGAAGGAAATAAGACAGCGGAAGATTTAGGAATAGATGTTGCTGATTTAAATTATGTTCACAATCAAACCGAAGCTTCTGATGAATGGGTTATAGTTCATAATCTAAATAAATATCCTGCTGTTTCAATAATAGATAGTGCTGGAGACGAGGTTGAAGGTAATGTTCACTATGACACATTAAATCAAGTAACAATAACTTTTATAGGTTCTTTTAAAGGAACCGCAACATTAAATTAAAACGAAAGGGGTAATATAATATGGCAAAAAGTTTTTTAGTTGATATTAACTTAAACAAAAATGAATTGCAAAATGCTATTGTTCAAAATTTAGCAACTAACCCAAGCAATCCAAAGCCAGGTCAAGTATATTTTAATACTACAACAAATAGATTTAGAGTATATACTGGAACTGAATGGGATGAAATGGGTACTGGTGGTGGAACAGTAACTAGCGTTGATGCTGCTAATACAGATGGGTCATTAACTATTTCTGGTAATCCAATTACTTCATCTGGAACAATAACTGTTGACCACACAAATACAATTAGTGCCGTTACAACTTCTGGAATATATCCAATAAAAGTTGATGCAAACGGACATATCACTGAGACTGGAACTGCTTTAGGTAATGTTTCAACTACTGCGGCAGGTTTACTTCCAGCATTTAGTTCTGCAAACCAATCATCTACAGCTGTAGCAACAAATGATTATGTTTGGGATGCAACTACAAATAAATATTCAAAATTACCAGCAAACGCATTTAAAGATACTACTTATACAGATGGAACTGCTGGTTATACTTTAAAAGCAAAACAAGATAGTGAAGGAAATCAAATTAATACAACTTATGCACCATTAGCAAGTCCAGCATTTACTGGAACTCCAACTGCACCAAAAGCAACTGCTGGTGATAGTAGCGACCAAATCGCAACTACATCATTTGTTAGTGAGGCTTTAGGGGCTGTATCTGGTGCAATGCACTTTAAAGGTACTGTTGGTACTGGTGGAACTGCCGGAACTTCTTTACCAACTAGCGGAGTAACTATTGGAGACACATATAAAGTTGTAACTAAAGGAACTTATGCTGGTCAAGCTGCTGGTGTAGGAGACTTATTTATAGCAACTGCTACTACTCCAACTTGGGCTTATGTACCATCTGGAGATGACGCTGCTGTAACAAGTATTACTGCTGGTACTGGTTTAACTGGTGGAACAATAACTACTACTGGTACTATTGCTTTAGCTACAAGTGGTGTTTCTGCTGGTACATATCAAGGTATAACTGTTGATACTTATGGTAGAGTAACATCTGCTCAAGATATGGGTTATACAACAAACGAAGGTACTGTAACTTCAGTAGGAATAACTGCGGGTAGCGGTATTTCTGTATCTGGTAGTCCAATAACTACAAGTGGTTCTATTACAGTAGGACATACAAATTCAATAACTGCACAATCTACATCTGGAGTATATCCAATCAAAATAGATGCAAATGGACATATCACAGAATATGGTAGTGCTGTAACTATTTTAAAGAAATATGCTGCTACTATAACAGGAGATGCAAGTAAAACAAGTTTTACTATAACTCATAATTTAGGAAGCAGAGATGTAACAGTTCAAGTATATGATGGTACAAGCTATGAAGAAGTAATTGTTGATGTAACAAGAACTAGTACTTCAGTTGTAACTATCGGATTCGCTAGTGCACCTGCAACAGGAGCTACTTATAGAGTTGTAGTAATCGGCTAATTAAGGAGGTGGCTAAATGCAACTATTAAGTACATTAAATAGTCTTGATAATGTTGCTGATGGTTCTACAAGAAAGCTTCTTAAAACCGCCACTTCAAGCGGTTCTGGGAATGCAGTAACCGCAGTTAGCATATCAGGCGACACTTTAACTTATACATTAGGTTCATCGTTTTCATTGAGTAATCATACTCACGATGCAGCCACAACGTCTGCAGCTGGTTTTTTATCAGCCGCAGACAAAAAGAAATTAGATGCAACTTCAGGTTATTATGGAACTTGTAGTACAGCAAAAGGGACTGCCGCAAAAGTTGTTGATTGTAGTAATTATGTTTTAGCAACTGGTGCAGTTATTTATGTCAAATTTACCAACGCCAATGAGTATAATGGTACTGCGACATTAAATGTTAATGGTACTGGAGCAAAAGATATTGCTAGAGTAGGTACAACAAAAACAACCAGATATTATTGGAGTGCAGGAGAAGTAGTCGGTTTTGTATATGATGGTACAAATTATATAATAATTGAAAGAGGAACTGCCTCAACTACTTATTATGGTGTTACAAAATTAATAACAACCGCAACAAATACATCTGAGGCTTTGGCGTTAACTCCAAAAGCATTAAATAATTTTGCACAAAATATGATTGCTAATTATGCAGTATATTCATCTTCTTCTACCTATAATGTAGGAGATAGAGTTAGATATAGTTATAATACATATGAATGTATAGTGGCTATTTCAACAGCAGAAGCGTGGACTGCAGCTCATTGGAAGGCTTTAGACCCTTTACAAACACAGATAGATGAAAAATCTGAGGTTTCTATAAGTAGGAATTTAACTTCTGGAGAAAAAATAGGTACTATAACTATAGATGGAACAGCAACTGATTTATATGCTCCTGCTACAGGTAGTGTTAATACGTCTTTGGCTAGTCCACAACAAACATATTATTTAACAGGAGTTCAAACAACTGCTGCTGGGCAAGGTAATTTATATAATAGTTATTTGTCTAGTACATATACAGGAATAAAATATGTAACTTCTACTTCTCAAGAAGGTGGAAGTTTATATGTAGACGACAGAGAAGTCGTTACAGGATTATATTATGAAATTTCATAAAATAAAAGAAAGGAGAGATAATTAATGGCTACAGTTAAGTTTTATAATGATAAAGAAAAAACTCAACAAGTATATCCAGAAATTGACCCAGATGGAAATTATCCTGGTGTCACAGTTGGACTTGCCAATAACCTTGTTTCACCAGACGGTATAAATGATATAGATACTTGGCAATATCGTTCAACTGGTGGAGAACTTGATATTACTGATGGATATGCAACATTAAAGAAACTTATTGGTACAACTGAATCTTCAACTATAGAAGAAAGTCTAACACATAACTTAATTACAACTGGTGTAACTTCTGTAACTGTTGATACAAGTACATTTAAAAGTCAAATAAGTACAAGTGGAACATATAATTTTATATATACTCCAACAATTACTTATTCATCTGCTTTAGTATATTCATTAAATAAAAGCACTTTTGCTAATTATGTAAGTCAAGCAACTGGAACATATACATTTACTTATACTGCTGTTGTTTCACCAGTAGATACATCTAGTGTTATACAAACTTTTACACAATCAACATTTGTTAACAAAGTAAATGAAACACCAGATACTTATACATTTACATATAATGGTTCAAATTGGCAATTAGATGGAACAAACGTAACAATGAGTCAATATGGTATTACAACAAAAGGAACTGAAACAAGTGGAACAACAATTACTGTTTATTATACAAGTAATTCTTGGTATTACAATAATGCCTCAATTTCTATGAGTAATTATGGTATTTCAACAACTGGCTCTGAATCTGTTGGAGACACAATTGCTATATCTTATACATCTAATGACTGGATGTTAAATAACACTGCAATAACACTTGCTGATTACGGAATTGTAATTACAGGAGGAACTGCAGCAATTGACGATAATATTCAAATAATATTTATTGCTGAACAAGTAGGTGTAATTCAAACTGCAAATCCAACTGGATTATATAGTGTTGGAATGAACCAATTTAATAAAGATGGTTCTCAAATATTTAGAAATTATACATTAAATTCATCTGGTGGAATAAGTGCGGCAACTGGATATTATGTAATTTATTTTAAATGTATAGGAGGAGAAACTTATACTATTTATAATGAAACACCTTCATCTACTGTTAGAGTTGGTTATAGTGCAACTATCCCAACTACATCAAGCACTGTTACATTATTAAGTACAGTTTCATCATCTGAATGGGCTGATGTTCTAGTTAATGACTCATATAAATCACACTATTATCCAAATAATCCTGGATATTTAGTTGTTGCGACAAGTGACATTGAAAATTTATGTTGTCATTTAACTTGGGAAGCAGTAAAGGATGATGTATATGAATCTTATTTTAATTATACATTACCTATTCCATACACTGATAAAAATGGAGATGTAATAACAACTTATGGTTTAGTAAACTTAGATGATGGTACTCAATATTATGATGAAATAAATTTTGAAGACCTTAAATGGTATAAGAGAACAACTAGAATTGAATATAGTGCTGAAAACTTGGCAACTGTTCAAGCATTAGGTGTTCCATATTTATATGATGCAAATTGGATTTATTATGGTGTTAATACAGTTGAATATAACTTAGAAGACGTTTCTTATTCATATGAAATATCAAACTATGGTACTGAAGAGTTTATTAACTCTGCATTGCCATTAACTGCAACAATATTCTATCAAGAAAACTTAAGAGATAAAATAAGATTCTCTATGGAAGTTATTGATAATAAAGTTGAGAAAATTGATAGTGCTTCTACTTATACAAAATATTCAAGTGCAAAAGCATCTTATAACCTAGATAAAGCATTAAGACATATACTTGGTCTTGATGTAGATACATTCTCAACAAGCAGCACTTATGCTGTTGGTGATTATGTTGTATACGATGGTAAATTGTGGAAATGTACCACTGCCGTAACAAGTGCAGGAGCTTGGACTGGTAATGGATTATCTGTTAGAAGTAATAATAATGGAATATTACTTGATATGGACACAACTAAATTTTTAAAATTCTTAGATTCAGATAGACCTGGAAGTCCTTGTGGAATTCCTGAACTTTATGCAAATGATGGCGGTACATACCAAATTCATTTAACATATGCAACAACATCAAACGATTATCACTTCGCTAATGCTGCTGAATTAGAAGAACAAACTGGTCTTGTAGTAAGTAGTGCAACTGGTGGAGTATCATTTAGTTATAATAGTTCTTCTGCAAATTGGGAAGAATCATATTTATTTAAAGCAAATTAATGAATGAAAGGAGAATAATTTTATGTTAGAAATAATTAAATCATTCTTCTCCCCTGTAGGGGGGGGCGAACAAGCTTCGCTTCACAGAATGGAAATATACAAAGGAAGGAGGATTTGCGTCAAGAGTATAGTAACTCTTCAAGCAATTCCGACTTCAATAGAAAGAGAGGTGAAGAGTATCTAAAATCTTCTTATGGAAGATTTGCAGATGGAAGCAACGCTTCTGTCTTAATCTCTTCATCTTTCGCAAGTGAAAATATCGTAGGGGGGGGGCAGCTACGCTCGAATAATTATTCAGCAAGCAGTCGCTCTTATAAAGGAGGTGAAGGCAATTACGCTAGCTTAATGTCTAGTGATTTTGCCGGAACCGAGACAATGTTAAACCCTGACCGCATAGTCGGGGGGGGGCGAAATCCATTTGGATTCGTCTTCAAAGAAAGGGGGCAAGCCACTATTTAGACTTGCCTCTTATACACGAAATGATTTCTCTTTCAAGAAGGGAGGTGCAGGCTTAACAGTCTGTACTCCTTTTTATTATGAAGGAGGTGTGTGTTAATGCAAATTAATAAAGACCTTATTATTAGTGGAACTAATATGACTTTAGGCGATACAGCCTATAAAGATATATATTCAACAACTGAAACCAAGACTAATAAGGTTTGGATTGATGGTCGTACTATATATAGAAAGGTTATTACTGGAAATTTATCTCAGGCACAATGGAATCACGGAATAACTTTTGATACTATTGTTTCTATAGAAGGTGTTTTTATAAATACTAATTCTGGTAATACATTTAATATACCTAGTACAAGACCTGATTTTCCTGATTATCAAGTTGGTGTATTTGTGAATAATACATTTATAACTTTAGAACGTGCTACTGGTGCTCAACGTGCGGATATGAGTTTTTATGTAGTTTTAGAATATGTGAAATAACACACACAACAGGCTAACAGCCTAACATTATGGCTAAATTTACAATTAATAAAGACTTCTTTGTAGGTGATACAAATTATTCTTTAGAGGATATTCCTTTTGGAGTAGAACCCGAAGTCCCATCTAATCAAAATTATTTTAAATTTGGGAATATGATGATTTGTTGGGGTTGGAGAAACGTAACTTTAAACTGGAATGGGAATGGAGCTTATGCTGATTTTAATTTAGCAAACGATGGAACTCCATATAAAGATACTGCATATAGAATTGTTGGGAGTTATGCTGGAAGCACAGCTTATTATGCAGGAAACTGGTGCTGGTTTGAAAGCAAAGGGACGACAAGTGCAAGAGTAAATTGCTGGTGTGAACAAGCTAATAAACCAACATCTATTATTATAGGTTTTATAGCCATTGGAAGATGGCGTGATGCTGAATAAAAACATTTCGTGATGAGCAAGCCTTTTGGCGAACTTATGAAGATTAATAAAGATTTAATCGTAGAGGGTACAAATCATACATTAGAAGATATACCTTTTGATATTGATTTATCTGATGTGTATTCTACAAATGAAACAAAAACAAATAAGGTTTGGATAGATAACAGACCTATATATAGAAGAGTCGTTACCGGTACAGTTACCGCTGCAGGTCAAGGACAAACTGTAACCACTATAAGTAATATAAGACAAATCTTGACTATAAGAGGAGTTATGTATTCTAATTATGGTCAATGGTGGAATATTCCTAATTATCACGGAGAAGCAGGATATGTAAATTCCATATACTGCGATGCAAATGGAAGAGTCAATTTAGGAGTTGGGAACTTTTATAGTGCCGGTAAACCTTTTATAATTATTTTAGAGTATACAAAATCTACTGACTAACATTGTCTGAACGGCAAAAAAAATAATGCCGATTCTATGAAAATAAACAAAGACTTAATTATTAGTGATACAAATTATACTTTAGGAGATGTTGCTGATTTTATATCAAATAAAATAGAAATTAAAGAGCTTGCTTCTACAACAGGAAGTGGCGAAAACATTACAATAGATTTGACCGATAGTTATAAAAATTATGACTTTTTATTAGTTCAATGGAGTCCATATTCTTTATATGGGAATATTGATTTTTATATTATAGATACTGCTACAATTTTATCTACACAATATGGAAATTATCCTTATGAAACCGGACACCTTCAAACAACATCAGTATGGTCAAATGTCGTATTTGGCTTTTCATCAACAACTAGATTTATAGCTAAATGTGCAAATACAGGAACTTGGGGAAAAGGTTCTTTTAAAATAATTTCTATTAAAGGAATAAAATTACCTCACTAATCACATAATAGAGCGACCGCTCGTAAATGAGCAAAAGCGAATTAAATGATTATAAACACAGATTTAATCTACCCTATCGGTAGTATATATTTAAGCGTCAACGCAACCAATCCGTCAAAGTATTTTGGCGGAGCTTGGGAGCAAATTACATCAGACGCATATTTAAAGATAGTAACTCAAAATGCTGGTTCTTTAGGTGGAACCAGTGTAGACCACAAGATACCTATTGAAAGTATGCCTAGTCACGACCACGGTGTGTACGGAGCATTAACTGGAGAAAATAAACCTATTACCAATACTGGTAATGATTGGGGAGTTAATACAACACACGGATGGACTACAAATGCCATTTCAAAGACTGGCGGTGGACAGGCTTACTATCCTTATTACTATGGCGTTTATGTTTGGAAAAGAACTGCTTAAATATACTCTCTTATGATGTTTTGAAGATTTAGATACAAATCTTATGATTATAAATACAAATATGTTGTTAGCAGCCTATCCTGTAGGTTCGCTATATTTAACAACAAATGAAATAAACCCAGGAACCTTATTTGGTGGAACCTGGGAAAAATTGACTGGGGATGCTTATCTTAAAATAGTGACAAGTAATCCTGGTCAATATGATGGTACGTCAGACCAACATAAAATACCTATCAATAGTATGCCTTCTCACAGACACGGTAATAGAGTTACTTTAAATATGTCTCAAGGTGCTGGTCAAGATAGAAGCCTTGTAGTTGGTGGAGGTCAAGTATGGAATACTGCGGACAATTATCAAAATCAATTTGTTGGTGGTGGACAACCTTATTATCCATATTATTATGGTATTTATGTTTGGAGACGTACAGCATAATCGGAATTGCTTAATGCAATAAAACTTTATGAAAAATATTTTATTAAATAAAATCCTTCACATCGGGGGGGGGCAGAAATGTCTGCTCTTCACAAGAAAGGAGGGTTGGCTATTATTTTGTAACGTCAACTCTTCAAGGAATGGAGGTGGCAGACATTTAATATCTGCTATCTCTTGTGGAGGTGTAATCTTATGCAAATAAACGTAGATTTAATATATCCTATAGGTTCTTTATATTTAACAACGTCTACTGTATCACCAGCAGTTTTGTTTGGTGGTACTTGGGAACGCATTAAAGGTAGATGTATTGTAGGTGTAGACGAAAATGACACCGACTTTAATACTGTTAGTAAAACCGGCGGTGAAAAAACACATACATTGACTGTGGATGAAATGCCAGCACACAATCACAATATTCAAGGTGCGATGAATGGTGCTTCTGGAAGTAGTTGGTGTGTTGCTTTAAATAGTGATAGAAGCGTAAACTGGTCTATCACTAATGGGTCACAAAATAAAGGTGGTGGACAAGCACATAACAATCTACAACCTTATTACACTGCTTATATATGGCGAAGAACCGCATAAGATTACTTAGATATTAAATTGTCGAATAATTATGAAAATAAACTTAGATTTTATATATCCTGTTGGAAGTATTTATATGAGTGTTAATGCTACAAATCCAGGAATTTTATTTGGAGGAACTTGGACTCAATTAAAAGATAGGTTCTTACTTGGTGCTGGAAATACATATTCCGCTGGAGATACTGGTGGAGAGGCAACTCATACGTTAACTTATAATGAAATGCCTCAACATAGTCACACATTGTATAATGAAAATGCAAGTGGATGGACTTTAAGTAAAGCATCTTTAAAAACAGGAACAAATAAAGGATATTCTGGTAATATCCAAATTGGAGATGCTGGAGGTAATCAAGCACATAATAATATGCCTCCATATCTAGTAGTCTATATGTGGAAAAGAACTGCATAAATTATTTTGACAAAAAGAGTTGACACTAAAATAATAGTGTTATAATATGAAAATAAATGAAGATTTAATAATTAATGGAACGGATTTAAATTTAAATGATATAGTACAAAAAATATCGGCACTTGAAAAATATCAAGTAGAATATAATGCTGATTCAATTACTTTGACATTTACAAATAAATATCCTTGTATAGCAATTACATATATGTCTCACGCAGGATGGGGATTTGGAGGAAATGAATGGATTTGGAATGCTGATTTAACTAATTCTGTTCATTTAGGTTATACTAAAGCCTATGTTAATGGTAATGACTTATTATCAAGATTTATGAGTTCTGTGTCAATTAACTATTGTCCAACTGCGGGAGTAGAACATACAACTGTAAGAACTACAACCAAGGGTAACTCTGGTAATAGCAATGGACAATCAGTATGTGTTATTTGTTTACCATTAATAACTAATTCAAAAGAATAATTATAAGAAATAGAGTAAAATGAAAGGGGAATAACTTAACTAAAATTTTTGTTATTTCCTTTTTTTTACCGCTTGACATTATCTTCTTTTTGTGCTATAATGCAATTACAATAGAAGGGAGATAATGTGAGGAGACAATACAAGAAGGGGTGAAACAACAATGAAGAAATATTTATTGTATTTATTACGATGGCAATTGTCTACTCCAATTTTAGCTATTGTTTTATATATATTCAAAACAAATGAAATTTTAGAAACCATAATAGCCAATTTAATTGGTGGTCTAATTTTCTTTTGGGTTGATAAATGGATATTTAAAGAAAAGAGGTGAGTTGGAATGAATAATGATTTTCTAAACGATGATATTAAAGATGCTCTTATTGAAAGAGATGGATTTAGACAGCAAGTTGAAGATTTAACTAAAATATTAAAAGAAATTCATCTTTATTTGGTGGGGAGATTTAATGAGACTCAAGATACAAAATATTTAGATGACTTAATTAAATTCCAAGAAATGTGTGGTGACTATTATGGATGATAGTCAATATATTATACAGATAATTAAATCTGACAGAGAGTACCCTTATGGGCAATGTATAACACCTAAAGAAATTATTCATAAAGATAGTATTACATCGGAGGATATTATTATTGTAAATGATAAACTTAATAAACTTGATGATATTGACTTATATTTAGTAGATTTAAAAGTTAAATTTGCACAAATAAATCCTGAAAAATATTATTTAAGTTACTCTGGAGGAAAAGATAGTCACTTGCTTTATTGGTTCATTAAAAATTATCTAAAATGCAATGATATTAAAATTATAGGGATAAATACTTATATGGAAAATCCTCAAATCCTAAAAAGAATTATTAAAAATAGTGATAAGGTTTTACTGCCTACTCTTAAACCATTTGAGATAAAAGAAAAATACGGAATTCCTTGTTTTAGTAAAGAACAAGATTTCTATATATATTATTATCAGAATGCACTTAGAAAAGGTAAAAAACCTAGCAAAACAATACAACAGAAAATTGATGGGACTTATGATAAAGGATTTAGTGGTATTTCTAAAAAGGCAAGAGAATATGTAAAAAGTGGTAATGCTCACAATATAACTCACTTGTGTTGCTATTATTTAAAGAAAAAACCAGCACACGACTTTGAAAAAGAAACTGGTTTAAAGCCTATATTGGGAATTAGAAGTGAAGAATCTGCTTTAAGAAAAAGACAGTATACAACTTGCTTTTCTAAAAATGGTAAATTCACGCCAATACATAATTTAACAGATGACATTTTAGAAGGAATCATATCTAAATATAATATAGAAGTTCCAGAAATATATAATCATATAAAGAGGACTGGATGTGAAGGTTGTCCTTATGGTAGTTATTATCACGAAACAGAAAAAGAACTTGAATTAATGACTCCAGCCAAAAAGAAGTTTGTTTGTGAGTTGTTTAAAGAAAGTTATGAAGTTTTAGGAATTGAGGTGAAGGAAGAATGAGTCGTAAAAATATTAACTTTGATGTCAATGCAACAGAGAAGCCCGATAAACACGTTTTAAGGACGATGTGGCGACTTTATCGTCACGGGTATGCAAACCCTAATGCAACATATAAAGACGCTAGAATGACCGCAGAATTGATTGAGACGGCACGTGAGAAGGTTGCAAAAGCTTTAGGTTGTTATCCGGATGAAATATTCTTTACAAGTGGAGCATCGGAATCAAATAGTTGGATTCAAGCAAATTTTATTTTGACTGTTGATGATAGGTCGCATCACTCTTTTGAAAGAATGGTTGGAATTAATCAATATGGTAAAGTAAAGACAATACCTTTAGTTGTTAGTGAAACTGGTGAATGGCTCATTAATGAAGTAAAGGCTAATCCAAAACAAGAATACTTCCTTGATATGACACAAGGAATTGGTAAAATGAAAATAAATTTACACGATATGCCAAATGTAATTTATGCTAGTGCTTCAGGGCATAAATTTGGTGGAATTTTAGGTTGTGGAATACTCTATATAAGACACGATAAACAATCTAAAGTAAGACCATTAATTGTTGGAAGTCAAGAAAAAGGAATTAGAGGAGGAACTCAAAATGTTCCGGCGATAGTTTGTTTTGGAGAAGCAATAGAAAAAGCGATGAAAGATATTGATAAGAATCAAGATAAAATTAGAAAAGTTACAAATTACATATATACTAAAATAAAAACAGGAGATGCTATCCCGGTGGATGACACGCCGTTATTTATATATAAGAGCATACCTGTAGATGTGCGTATGGCTGAGCCATATACAAATGTTATTAATATTACGTTCAATTATCTTACTGCAACGGCTGCGGTACAGATTTTTGATAAATTAGGTTTCAATATTAGTGCTGGTAGTGCCTGCAATTCGGAATCAGAAAGACCGTCAGAGGCTTATTTAGCAAGTGGGTACACGGAAGATGAGGCTATGAGGACTATTAGGATTTCAGTAGGTAAAAACAACACTATAAAAGAAGCCAAGAAATTCATAAAGGCTTTAAAAAAGGTTGTCGCACTTTATGATGAAGAAGATTAGGAAATTCTGAAAGGAGGAAACGAGAGAGTTATGGCAGGATTTCAAAAAGCAAAAAAGGAAAAAGTTTGGACAAAAGTATTATTGGGAGGAGCAAGTGGTAGTGGTAAGTCTTACTCGGCATTAAGACTAGCGACAGGATTGGCTAATAAAACTGGGTCAAGAATTGCAGCTATCGACACAGAAGCAGGACGTATAAGATATTATGCTAATGAATTTGATTTTGATGATATGCAATTAGAAGAGCCTTATACTCCACAAAAGTATATTGATGCTATTGATGAGGCAATTAAAGGTGGTTACCAAATATTGATAATTGATAGTATCTCACACGAATGGAATTATTGTGTTGAAACACACGATAAAATGCCAGGAAATTCTTATACAAATTGGGCAAAAATTACACCAATGCACGACCGTTTTATGGAAAAAGTATTACAATCACCTTTACATATTATTGCGACAGTACGTGGTAAAGATGAATATGTACTTGAAGAAAAAAACGGAAAACAAGCACCAAAGAAAGTTGGTCTTGGTTATAAACAAAGAGACGGTGTTGAATATAATTATACAGTTACATTCAACATAGACCAAGAAACACATATTAGTAGTGTTTCAAAAGATAATACTCATATCTTTGAAGGAAAATTTGAAGTTTTAACAGAAAAAGATGGAGAAGCATTATATGATTGGGCTAATTCAGGTGAGACACCAGTTGAAAAAACTTACGATTTACCTAAATTAAGAGAAGATATTATCACAAGAGCAAAAGAATTAGGAGGAAGTAAAAATCCAAGTGTTAAAGAATCTTGTGAAAGATTAATTGGAACATTAAATCCAAATAAGTCTGAAGATGGAAAAGCTTTGACTCAATTGTTAGATGAGCTTAAGGCTATTGAAGTAAGTAAAGAAGGAGATAAATAATTATGGCAAAAAGATATTATACTGTTTGGTCAGTAGAGTTTGAAAATGATAATAGAGCTAAAGTTTCTTTATCAAGAAGTCGTAAAGTTAGAGATAATGATTACGATAAATCACTAGAAAATGCTGGTATAGCAAATAATGGTTATATTACAGATTTTAGTGATTCTTATGTTAATTTTGTTGGAAAGGCAGTAAATCAACTTAAGAAATATGAAATAAAAGAAAGAGACAGAATTTATTGCGATATTGATATTTCAAATGAACCTTATGTTGATAAAGATGGTAATAAAGCATATCCAAAAGGATATAAACATACAGTTTATGAATTTGAATTACCAGGAAGTTCAGAAGATGATACAACTCCAGCTCAAACACCAAAAAATATTGATAGAGAACCAAGAGTAGGAGCAGATGTTCCTGCACCACAAAGTGCACCTGTATCAACTATAGATGATGCTGAGGATGATTCAGAATTACCATTCTAGGACACAACTAATAAGAGAGAATGTGTAAAAGGATGGTGATTGATATGCTTAATGAAGCGATAGCGAATTTGGCATTGAAATTCGCCAACGAAAGTTATTTTATAAAGGAGGTGGATTTCAGTGCTAGTTCCTCAAGAAAAAATTGATGAAGCTAAAAGAATATATGATGGACAGGCAATGGAAGAGATAGTGGAGTATTTAGGAGTTGCTAAATGGGATGAAAGAACAAAAAAAGGTTCTTGTCCTTGGCACTCCGACTCCAACCCATCCTTTATCTGGAATGAGAAAAATAATTCTTTTCATTGTTTTAGTTGTAATCGTAATTATGGAATTATAGATTTATATCTCGACCAAGGATTAAGTTATATTGATGCAGTTAAAAAATTATTTGAGAATACTGGAATAGAATATAACTTTAGTATGCAAGGAGTCCATTCTAAACCTTCATATAGATACCCAAAACACGTAGATAGCGAAGATAGAAATATTGTAAATACCTATTGGGAGAAAAGAAAGATTAGCCAAAAGACACTTGATTATTTAGATGTTCAACAGGATGAAAATGGAAATACTGTATATCATTTTTACGACGAAAATGATGTGCTAACTTCTGTTAAATACAGACCATCTCATAAACCAAAGGCAGGAGAGAATAAATGTTGGTTTCAAAAAGATACTGATTTTTCTCCTATATTATTTAATATGAACAGATGTGACCCTTCTAAGCCTTTATATATAACTGAGGGAGAACCTGATTGTATGTCTTTGATAGAGGTAGGAATAACAAATGCTGTTTCTGTTCCTAATGGTTGTATGAATCAAAAGTGGATTGAACAATGTTGGGATTGGTTAGAACAATTTCCTAAAATTATTATATGGGGAGATAACGACGAACCCGGAATTAAAGCACGCAATGAAATTTGTAATAGATTAGGAACTTGGAGAACTTATTATATTGAGCCAAATCCAAATGATTTGATAAATGCTTTTGGAACAGACAGAGATGGAAAATCTCCTAAAGATGCAAATGAGGTTTTATACTTTTTTGGAAGAGAAAAGGTTTTAGAATATGCTAACAGTCCAATAGAGCTACCCATTGAAGGAGTTTTCGATTTAGCTAGTGCTGAAGAATTTGATATACAAAATGCAGAGGGATTATATACCGGAATAAAAGAATTAGACGACAAAATATATAAACTTGTTTTCGGAACATTAAATATAATTACTGGTAAGTCTGGAGAAGGTAAATCTGTATTTGTTAATCAGGTTGCCATATGTCAAGCTTTAGACCAAGGTTATGATGTGTTTGTATATAGCGGTGAATTACCAGCACCTGTATTAAAAAATTGGGTAGAAACAAATATGATAGGAAGAGAAAATATTGAGATGAGTGATGGCGGTCACGTTAGACATTTCAATGGAGAAGCCAGAAAAAAAATGGAAGATTGGTATTCTGGTAGAGTAATGACATACGACGATAGTTCTGATGCTACGGCGACAACACTACTTCATAAAATGGAAGAAATGGCTCGTAAATTTGGAACGAAAGTTTTTCTTATTGATAACTTAATGATGGTAGATTTAGAATGTGATGAACAAAGTAGATTACAAGCTGAAAAAGATTTTATAAAAGACCTTATTAATTTCGCTAAAAAATTTAATGTATTAGTATTTTTGGTTGCTCATCCTAGAAAAACTGGAGAAATAAGAGTTACAAAGGATGATATTTCTGGAAGCTCTAATATAGTTAATTTGGCACATATGGTGTTTAGCGTTCATAGATATACTGATTCTGAAAGAGCAGGTGAAATGAACGAAAGAGGTAACTATAGAAGAGGCAAAGAACCTATAAAATATGAAAGTGTAATTGAAGTATTAAAGAATCGTATTACTGGATTAGTTCCAAAAGTAGATGTTTTCTTTGATTATCCGTCTTATAGATTTTATAGAACTCCAGCAGAAATTTGGCATAGATATAAATGGGATGATAATATTTCACCTTTAAGAACAGATGACCCTAATCCACACGAAATTCCTGGGGAGGAGGATAATCCTTTAAATGATAGAGACGAAGATTAAAAATATAAAAAAAGAGTTAGAAAAATTTAATAGGTATAAATTCTATGAAGAACCCCATATATATACTTATATAGAAGATGATGGTTCTGAAACTAAAGTAGGCATTTCTGTTACAACTCTTGTTGGTCAATATGAACAAGAATTTGATGAAGATAGAGTTGCTACATTTAAATCAAAGAAAGATGGTATTCCAAAAGAAGATTTAATTGCTATGTGGCATTTTGATAGAGATTTTGCTTGTTGTAAAGGAACTCATACTCACGCATATAATGAATTTTTATGGCGTGATGGAGAATTATATGACTATAACAAAGAAGCTGTAATTGATGAATTTGGTTATGATGTTATTGCACCTGTATGGGATAAATTAAAAAAAATATGTGAGAGTTTTTATAAAAAATTCAAAGATAGACTTATCCCAATTGGGTTAGAACAAATTGTTGGAAGCAGAGATTATGATGTAGCCGGAGCAATAGATTTCTTAGCTTATTCAAAAAAGTTAGATGCAATAATTATTATAGATTATAAAACCAATAAAAAAATAGAATTTGAATCTTATAAAGATAAAAAAATGCTTTATCCTCTAAATCATATTCCTGATTGTAATTATTATCATTATTGTTTACAGTTGGCTATATATAAATTTATTTTAGAATATGAAACTAAATTAAAAATATATAATAAAAAATGGCTAATTTGGATGAATGAAGCTAATGATGATTTTGTACTATATGAATGTGAAAATTTAGATGATGAAGCTAAAAAAATATTGGAAGCAAGGAGAAAAGAAATATATGTTTGAAAATAATATTGTTCAAAAAAGATTATTAAAAAGAAAACAAATTATGGATGACCTTGAAAAAGCTAAAAATGATGGCATAGATTGGAAGGTTAGACAACTAGAAAGTAAATTATATATGTTTAATAGAAAACATTATCCAAATGTATTTTGGAATAGTGCAGAAAAAGGAACATATAGGAAACCAAAAGAAAAGAAGGTGCTTGTATAATGGATATTAATGAATTAAGTGGTTGGGGAATATCTCAACAAATAGCAGAAATAGTAGAAAATGGTTTTACTTTTGATGAAGAAACTGGAGAGGTATTTTTTACAACTGATGATTTAGAGGCATTACAAGAAGCACTAGATAATAAATTAGAATCATTGGCTGGTATTTATCAAATGTATGTATCAAAAGGAGATGCTCTTAAAATTAGAAGTAAAGATATTGCTGATAGAGCTAAATCATTTGAAAAGAAAGCTGATAGAATTAAAGAATATATAGATGCTTTAATGAAAGCAAATGGTAAAGATGATAAACCATTAGAAATTGGAGATAAAAAATTATCATATAGAAAAAGTAAGGCTACGAATATATTTGATGAAGATAAATTAAAAGAATGGATAAATTCTAGTGATGAAAATAAACAAAAATATTTCAAATATAAAGAGCCAGAAATTGCAAAAAAAGAATTAGGGGACGCTTTAAAACAAGGTGAAGAAATCCCTGGAATTGAATTAGTAGAAAATAAAAATCTACAAATAAAATAAGGAAGAAAAGGAGAAAAAATATGGAACCAAATTTAGTTTTAACATTATCTGTGGAGGAAGTAAATAAAATTCTTGTTGGATTAGATTATTATCAAAAGGATATTAAAGGATTATCTGAAAAGATAGTTGCTATATCTGAAGGACAAATAGCAGAATTTAATAAGAAATTACAAGAAGAACAAGAAAAGGCTGCTCAAAGTGAAGAAGAAAAGAATAAGAAAGGAAAAGAAAAATAATTTATGAGTGAGAAACAAGAAAAGAAAATAATCTGTAGAGATTGTGGAAAAGAATTTACACTTACTGTTGGTGAACAAAATTTTTATGAAGAAAAAGGTTTTGCAGAACCAGTTAGATGTAAAGAATGTAGAGATAGAAGAAAAGCAGAGAGAGAAAATCAAAACACTTCTCAAGAAGAAACACCTAAAAATGATTTAGAAGAAATGCTTGAAAAATTTAAAGCAAATACAGTTCTTTTTGAAAATGAAAAAAGAAACAAAAAAAGAAGATAAAAAGTCAATTACACTTGACTTTTTTTATATTTTGTGATACTATCTATATATAAGATAGGAGAGGGTGATAAGGAATGAAATATTACAATTATCACTGTCATAATATGTATGGAAATCCTATTTCTATGGATGTTATTGTCAGTATGGAAGATTATTGTAAAAGAGCTATAGAATTAGGACACGACGCATTTTTCACCACTTGTCACGGTTTGCAGGGAGATATATTTCAGGCAACAACTTTAGCACATCAATATAATCTTAAAATGATTGTTGGTGCTGAATTATATTATGTTAAAGACAGATTTGAAAAAGACCGTAGTAATAGACATATAATAATAATAGCTTTAAATCACGACGGAATTAGAGATTTAAATAGAGTAATATCAGAATCTTTTACAACCGGAATGTATTATAGACCACGTATAGATGAAGAATTATTATTTTCTTTAAATCCTAATAATGTAATAATAACGACTGCTTGTGTTGCTGGTTTATGGAACGATGAAGAACTAATAGTTAAAATGAAAAATTATTTTGGAGGTCATTTATTTTTAGAAGTACAAGACCATAATGAAGAAATTCAAAAAGAAGTTAATAAGACGGTCATAAGATTATCTCAAAAATATAATATAAGAATTATACACGCAAATGATAGTCATTATATTTATCCAGAAGACGCAAAATATAGAGATTTATTTTTAAAAGCTAAAGGTATTGTATATGAACAAGAGGCTAATTTTATATTAGATTATCCAGATTATGATGAAATTGTAAAAAGATATGAAATACAAGGAATCTTAAATAAAAATCAAATCAATGAAGCACTTCAAAGTACAAATGTTTTTCAAGAAGTTGATTGTAGTGATTATATAAATGATGAAATAAAATTGCCTTCTGTTTCTGAAAATCCCAATGGAGAATTAAAAAGAATTATAAATGAATCTTGGACTCAGGACAGAGAAAGAATCCCGAAGGAAAAATGGAAAGAATATCTTGATGCAATTCGATATGAAGTTGATATTATAGAGAAAACAAATATGGCTAATTATTTTTTAATTGATTATAATATTGCTAAGATAGCTAAAGAGAAATATAATGGTGTATTAACTAATACTGGAAGAGGAAGTGCTCCATCTTTCTACGTTACACGACTATTGCATCTTACTAATATAGATAGATTGGAATCTCCTATTACGTTATTCCCTACTAGATTTATGTCTATTGAGAGAATTTTAGGGGCTCGTTCATTACCAGATATAGATTTAAATACAGCTGATGCAGAGCCTTTTATTCAAGCAAGTAAAGATTTACTTGGAGAAAATAATTGTGGCTGGATGATTAGTTGGAAACCATTACAAGAATCTTCTGGTTTTAGACTTTATTGCAAAGCTTTAGATATTGATTATGATACCGTTAATGAAATAGCAAAAGATTTAGATAAATATAGGGAAGACCCAAAATGGAAAGATATAATAGAAGAAAGTAGAAGATTCATAGGAGTTGTTGAGGGAGTAGCAGAATCTCCTTGCTCTATGGTTCTTTATGATAAAGATGTTCGTAGTGAAATAGGAATGATAAAAACTCCGAATGGTAAAATATGTTGTTTATTAGATGGATATAATTGCGACAAATATAAATATCTTAAAAATGACTATTTAACAGTTACTGTTTGGGCTATTATTAGAGACGTTTGTAAATTAGCTGAAATACCTATTCCTACTATTAATGAATTAGACAATCTTTTAGATGATAAAACATTTGATGTTTACAGAAAAGGATTAACTTGCTCTATAAATCAAGCAGATTCTGATTATGCAACTGGTTTAGTTATGAGATATAAGCCAAAATCTTTGGCGGAAATGTCTTCTTTTGTTGCCATTATTAGACCTGGTTGTGCAAGTTTACTTGATGATTTTATAGAAAGAAAGCCTTATACAACTGGAGTTAAAGCACTTGATAATATATTAGAAGACAGTGAACATAGATTAATATATCAAGAATCAATAATGAAATATTTAATTTGGTTAGGAATTTCGGAACCTCAATCTTATGATGTTATTAAAAAAATTGCTAAAAAGAAATTTAAAGAACCAGAATTAAAAGCTTTAAAAGAACAACTTTTAGAAGGATGGCACAAACAAGTTGGAGAAGAGAAAGGTTTTGAAGAAACTTGGCAAGTTGTTGAAGATGCAGCAAAATATTCTTTTAACGCATCACATTCATTATCTTATGCTTATGATAGTCTTTATGGGGCTTATTTAAAATCTCATTATCCATTAGAATATTATACCGTTGCATTAAATTATTATAGTAATGATGCTACTAGAACAGGTAAATTAACTAAGGAATTAAAAAGTTATGGCATATCCTTAGAAAAACCAAGTTTTAGATATTCTATTGATAAATATTTTATGGATAAGGAAAACAACAAGATATATAAAGGCACTGAAGCTATAAAATTCTTAAACAAAGATTGTTCTTTATATTTATATAGTTTGAGAGAAAATAAATATGAAACTTTTGTAGATTTATTAGCGGAAATAACAGACGCTAAAGATGAAAACAATAGGTCTTATGTTAATTCACGACAAATAGATATATTAATTAAGTCTCAATATTTTCAAGAATTTGGGAATAATAAAAAACTTTTAACTATATATAATTATTTTAAAGTTTTATATGGAAGAAAAGTTCTATCTAAAGACAAAGCTCAAGAGTTAAATCTTCCTTCCTATATTTTTGAACAAGATGGAGTAACTCAAACAGAAAAACAATATAAATTTGAAGATATATGTGATATACTTAAATTAATAGAGCATAATACCCCAAACGAATCATTTGGAATAAAAGAACAAGTAGAGTTTGAAAACGACGCATTGGGTTATATTAATATGACTTATGATGTTGATAAAAGAGTTTGTTATGTATTAGATATAGATACTAAATATACTCCAAAAGTAACTTTATATTGTTTAAGAAACGGCAAAACTGTTTTATGTAAAGTAAATAAAGCTTTATTTAAAAAACAACCTTTAAAGGTAGGAATGATAATTCGTGCTTCAAGATTTGAAGAAAGATATAAGCAAGCCTATGTTAATGGTGATTGGCAGAGAACCAATGATAAAGAGTGGTGGTGTAGTGCCTATAATGAAACGACAATAGAGGAGGAAACAAATAATGAAAATTGATTATTTAGGAGTTGAGAATGAGTCTAAAGAAGTAAAAGATAAAAAGAAAGAAGAATTTATCAAAAGACTTAAAGAAGCTATAAAAAAACGTGAAAATAAAGAAAAGAAGGAGAAAGAAAAAAGTGGAAAGGGAACAAAGAAAGGAACTAGAAGTTCTAAAACTAATAAATCAAAATCGTAATTGGGAGGAGATTTTATCTTCTTCTCCTTATAATATAATTATAAAAAAAAAGGGTGATTTTGTATTATTAAAGTATAGTTCAATTGAACCTAAAAGCGATATGTCTAATCCTATTGTGCAAGAATGCAGAGGATTAATATTAAAAAAAGATTTTTTTGAATTAACAAGCAATCCTTCTATTCCACAATATAAAGTAGCATCTATGAGATTTACAAAATTTTTTAATTATGGTCAAGAGGAAGCTGCAATACTAGAATTTCCTTGTGAAGCGTCTGAAAAGATAGATGGAAGTCTAATTGGTGTTTGGTACGATAATCATACGGGATGGCATATTTCAACATCGGGTAATATAGATGCGGAAGATGCACCAATAGATACTGGAGAATATAAATCTTATAGGGATGTATTTAATTTGGCGTGGGATGATATTTTTTTTGATATGCTAAGTAAAGACTGTACTTATATGTTTGAATTAGTAAGTCCTTTTACAAAATTAGTAGTTCCTTATAAAGAAACAAAGTTATATTTATTGGCGATAAGAAATAATATTACGCTAGAAGAATTTGATAGAAGTTATCTATCTATAATAGCAGAACAATTATTTGGAGATAAAATATCTGTGCCAAAATCATATATGTGCAACAATATCGAAGAAATTCAAAATGCAGTAAATCAATTAACTGATGACGATGAAAATTTTGAAGGATTTGTTTTATGTGATAAAAATTTTAATAGAATTAAATTAAAATCAGCAATATATACAAATTTATTTTTTATTAGAGGAGAAGGCGTATTTAGTAATAAAAAGATTTTAAAATTAATTATGGATGAACAAGATGATGATGTTATTGCATATTTTCCTGAATATAAAGAACAATTTGACAGAATTAGAAGAGGTTTAAGTTTATTTATCACTCATTTAAAGAGTTTACTGTCAGATGGAGAAAAACTGTATAAACTAGACAAAAAAGAATTTGCCGACAATATTAAACTATATAAACATAAAGATATATTGTTCAAAGCTTATGGGTGTGATTATTGGAATTTAAAAGAGGAATTTCAAGCAGACTTTTTAAAAAACTATGTAGAAAATATAGCAATATCAAAATTATTGGATTATGTTGAGGAGCAATTAGAAGATGAGTAAGTTATATTTCCATTATGGTGCTATGAATAGTGGTAAAACGACAGCTTTATTACAAGTGGCACATAATTATGAAGAAAAAGAAATGAAAATTGTATTAATTAAACCAAAGACCGATACTAAAGGTTTGAATAAGGTTGTCAGTAGATTAGGAGTAGAGAGAGAAGTAGACATTCTTTTAGATAGTGATAAAACAATAATGGAATATATGAAACCAGAAAAACCAAATGCTATTATTGTTGATGAAGCTCAATTTTTAACTCCTAAACAAGTTGATGAATTATATTTTATTACAAAAGAGTATGACATTCCAGTATTGTGTTATGGATTAAGATGCGATTTTCAAATGAAAGGATTCCCTGGCTCTACGAGATTACTTGAAATAGCAGATGACATTAAAGAATTAAAAACAATCTGTAAGTGTGGGCAAAAGGCAACTCAAAATTTAAGAACATTAAATGGTGTTGCTGTTTTTGAAGGAAATCAAGTTTTAATAGATGGAGAATCAGATATTAAATATGAAGGGGTTTGTGGTAAGTGTTATATAAAATATAAAAAGAGGAGATTATTATGAAGAAAAAGATATTTGCCGTGTCAGATATTCACGGGCATTATGACCAATTAATAGATGCTTTAAATGAAGCTGGTTATGATGAAAATGATAAAAATAATTTATTGTTAGTATTGGGAGACCATTTTGATAGAGGTTCTCAATCTTTACAAGTGTATGATTATTTAAAAAGATTAACCGACGAAGGAAAAGCAATTACTATAATGGGGAATCACGACCTTATGCTTATTGATTATTTAGAAGGAACTGTATTAGACCCCTTTAACTATTTCAGAAATGGAGAAAGCGAAACTTTTGCAGAATTTCTACACGAAACAAGACCTTTTGAGAGTTGGTGTTTAATAGAACAAAATATAGAACAGCCAACAGTCGGAGATTTTGTTAGATGGTTAGATATTGCAAAGAAACAAATAAACGAAGAATTTCCGGAATTATTGCCTTGGTTAAAAAGCCAACCTTATTATTATGAAACAGAAAATTATATTTTTACTCACGGGGCAATAGATACTAAAGTTGAAGACTGGCATAATCCTCATTGTTTTAGATATGGATATAATGACTGGGATGCTTTAACTTGGGATGACGGAACTTTCTTTGGAAGTAATATAAAAAACACAGACAAAAGTGTTGTAATAGGTCATTTTGGAACAGACCATTTAAGAAATAAATATGGTTTAAAAAAAGATGATGTAGAAGATTTCTCTATTTTAAAAAGAAAAGATGGAAAGGTAATTGCAATAGATGCAACAACCGCTTATTCAAAAAAGGTTAATGTTTTGGTAATAGAAAGCGAGGAGATATTAGATGATGTGGAAGAAAGAAGATGAAGAATGGTTAGAAAAATGTATTAATAACCCAGACAAATATCAGATTTTAGTTGATAATGATGATGTATTTGTTGTAGATGTTCAAAATGAAGAGTGCGAATCCTTATATACATTTTCGGCATTTGGTTATGATATGTTATTTCACGTTCTTAAATTTTTAAAATGTAATGTAGAATATGTTTAAAATTTAAAGAAAGGGGAATATAAAATGGAAAAAGTTATTAAAAGAGACGGAAGAAAAGAATTATTTAATAAAGAAAAGATAGTTAGGGCTGTAGAACTTTCTTTCGAGGATGTAGAAAAAGAAATATCTGAAAAGGCTCATCAGAAGGCTTTAGAAATAGCCAATTATATAAGTGCTTTTGAAGAAGATATGTCTGTTGAACAGATTCAAGACATCGTTGAAGAAAAATTAATGGCTAGTAATAGAAAAGATATAGCAAAAAATTTTATTACTTATAGATATGAAAGAACAAAAGTTAGAGAAAGAAATTCTCAATTTATGAAAGATATTTCGGAAAAATTAGAAGCTTCTAATGTTCAAAATCAAAATGCAAATGTAGATGAATATTCTTTTGGTGGAAGAATGGGAGAAGCAAAAAATTCCCTTATGAAAAAATTTGCTCTTGATTATATTTTATCTGATATGTCAAGAGAAAATCATTTAAATAATGAAATATATATACACGATTTAGATAGTTATGCAGTAGGTATGCACAATTGTTTGACAATTCCTTTTGATAAATTATTAAAAGAAGGTTTTAATACCAGACAAACAGATGTTCGCCCTGCTCGTTCTATTAATACAGCATTTCAATTAGTTGCAGTATTATTCCAATTACAATCACTTCAACAATTTGGAGGAGTAAGTGCTAGTCATTTAGACTGGACTATGGTTCCTTATGTTAGAATATCATTCAGAAAACATTTTAATGAAGGAATGGAATTTATTGAAGAAAGTGATTTAAGACAAGAATCAGATGAACTATCTATAGAAGATGAATTTTATAAACAATTCCCAAAGGTTTACAAATATGCAATGGCTAAAACAGAAAAAGAATTAATGCAAGCCGTTCAAGGTATGTATCATAATTTAAATACTCTTCAAAGTCGTTCTGGCAATCAATTACCATTTACAAGTATAAATTATGGTACTTGTACTTTACCAGAGGGTAGAATGGTTATTAAAGCATTATTAGAGGGTTCTATTGAAGGTGTAGGAAAAGTAAGAAAAACTCCTATATTCCCTTGTGGTATATTTCAATGTATGAATGGGGTTAATAGAAAACCTGGTGACCCTAATTATGATTTGTTTAAATTAGCATTAAAATCAACTTCAAAAAGATTATATCCTAATTATGTAAATGTAGACTGGTCAGTTAATGCAGGATATGATAAAAATGACCCTAAAACATATGTATCAACGATGGGTAAGTGTAAACTACAGCTCATCTAAAACCTTTTGAACCGTGCTTAACGGGTGTGGCGAAAGCTGCTAACGGTTAGGACTCTATGAGTTGAGACCGTGCTAAGATTCATCACAATATAGAAAGGAGTTTCTATATGTGGATTTATAAAATAACAAATATTCAAAATAATAAAGTTTATATTGGTCAAAGTATTAGACCGGTAAATCAAAGATTTCGAAGACATATAAATGATGCAATAAATAATAAATTAGATACTTATTTTGCTAGAGCAATTAGAAAATATGGAAAAGATAATTTCTATATTAAAATAATTGATAAAGCAGATAATCAAGAAGAACTAAATTTAAAAGAAATTTATTGGATTAAATATTATAAAGCAACAAATGAAAAATATGGTTATAATGAAACAGAAGCATTAAATAAATGTGGAGGGAATACATATAAACATAAAAATAATCAAGAAATGGAACAAATAAAAAAGAAAATTAGTAAAACAAAATTAGAAGGACTTAATCCTATGGCGAGAAAAATTAAAAGAATTAATATTATAGATAATTCAATAGAATATTTTGATAGCATTATAGGATGTGCCAGAGATTTAGGAATCAAAGGAGGTAAAACTTCTATTACTGAAAGACTAAATGGCACAATTAAGAGACCTTATAAAAATAAATATATATTTGAATATTGCGATGAATAAAGTGTATCGACTATCCCTGATGAATGTAAGGGAGTAGGGTTGGAGATAAGCACCAGCTCGAAGCGGAAGGCTATCGAAAGATAGAAGATATAGTCAGTGCTTATGGCGACATAAGATAAAATGTGTAGAACATACAATGGTTTAGACATTAATGCTGATGAAGGAACAAATGCTCAAACAAAAGACGGAAGAGGAAATATTTGTCCTGTTACAATTATAATGCCAACATTAGCAATGGAAGCAGATAAAGATGTAGATAAATTTATGGAATTATTGGATAAAAAAATAGGAGAAGCTAAAGATATGCTTATAGAAAGATATAATTATATTTGCTCTCAAAGTCCAGAGTCTGCTAAATTTATGTATGAAAATGGTTTAATGTTAGGTTATGATGGTAAAACAGTTGAAAGTGCAATGAAGCACGGCACATTAGCTTTAGGACAAATTGGTTTAGCTGAGACATTACAAATTTTAATAGGCAAAGACCATACAACTGATGAGGGTATGGAGTTGGCTAAAAGAATAGAACAATTATTTAAAACTAGATGTGCAGAATTTAAAAAAGAATATAAATTAAATATAGGTGTTTATTATACTCCTGCTGAAAATTTATGCTATACTGCAATGAAAAAATTCAAAGCCCAATATGGAGAAATAGAAAATGTTTCTGATAGAGAATATTTTACTAATTCAATTCACGTTCCTGTTTGGAAGAAAGTATCACCTTTTGAGAAAATAGATATTGAAAGTCAATTAACAGGATATAGTAATGCTGGATGTATCACTTATGTCGAATTAGATAGTGGAGTTCAAAATAATTTAGAAGCACTTGAAGAATTAGTTAATTATGCTATGGATAAAGATATACCTTACTTTGCTTTAAATGTTCCAAATGATACTTGTTTAGACTGTGGATATACAGATGAATTTAATGATGAATGTCCAATGTGTCATAGTGAACATATACAACAATTAAGAAGAGTTACGGGCTATCTAACCGGAGATTATAAAACTGCTTTTAATTGGGGAAAGCAAAAAGAAACCGAAGATAGATATAAACATAGTAATAAAATGAAAAATTGGAAGCGAAATAATGAAATATAATTTAATAGATGAATGTGAGGCTGTTAATGGGAAAGGATTTGGGGTATCTTTATATACTCAAGGATGCCCCTATCATTGTCCTGGATGTTTTAATCCTGATACTTGGGATTTTGACAAAGGAAAAACTTGGACTCAAGAAACAGAAGATTACATAATAGAGTTATTAAAACCAAAATATATTAAAAGATTAACTATATTAGGTGGAGAGCCTCTCATAGAACGCAATATTAAGCCTCTCACAGCACTTTTAAGGAGAGTTAAAGCAATTTATCCAGAAAAGAGCATTTGGCTCTATACGGGCGGTAATTTTGAGTCTGAGAGCGTAAGATGTAATAATTTAATTGAACAAGTAGATGTTTTAATAGATGGGCAATTCAAAATTGATTTAAGAGATATAACATTAAAATGGAAAGGTTCATCTAATCAACGAGTTATAGATGTTCAAAAAAGTTTAGAAAGCAAGGAGACTATATTATATTTACAATAAGGAGACTTGCATATGAAGACTGTTAAATCAGAGATGATTAGAGATTATAAACTTAAAAAATTAGGATTTGATTTTATGGGATATACATTTAATAATCCTGATGAATTGAGTTTTCATCATTTGATAGTTCCTAAGAAAGATTCTGAAGCAATGGGAATAGGAGACGGATATTTAAAGTGGAATGGAGCAATATTAAAACAATTAACTTCTCACGATTATCTGCATCTTATTCAGAGAATAGATGAAGAAATATTCTTAAGAATAACTTATCAAATGATTGAACAAAATTATAATGGTCATTTAGATTTAGAAAATTTAAAAAAAATTAGAGATGCTTTATTATATTTTGAAAAAGAACACCAATATGATAAAGATAAAAAAGGAAAAATATTGATAAAAAGAGAGTATATTCATAATAGAATAGATTTGTAAAAAAGGAGTATAAATAATTATTGAAAGAGGATGATTATATGTACCCTTGGGAAATTAAGAAATTTATAGAAGAAAGAAATTATTATATTGGAGGAGATGACTTACTTAAAGTTATCTCTCCAGTAGAAAATCCCCAATTAAAAGGAATAGAATATAAACCTTTTGAAAATAGATATTATATGTGGGATGGAGAAGGAAATAATTATAGTTTTACTCCAATGCCTTATGAAGAAGCAAAGGCAAAGGGTTTAGTAAAAAAAATTGGAAGAAAGGAGAGATAAATATGAAAGTAATGATAAGTCAACCTATGATGGGAAAATCAACTAAACAAATTAAAGAAGAAAGAGAAAATCTTATTCAAATGTTAGAATCTGAAGGTCATCAAGTTATAGATACAGTTTTAGATATAAGTGAAGGTTTAAGCCCAGTTTATTATTTGGGAGAATCTATAAAGAAAATGTCTGAAGCTGATGCAGTTGTTTTTATGCCAGGTTGGGAAAATGCAAGAGGTTGTAGAATAGAACACGAAATAGCATTGGAATATGGAAAATATATTAGAGAGGTGAAATAAATGACTCAAGATATTTATATACCAGAAGAAAGATTAAGGGGTTTTGAACAAATTAGTCAAAAACAATGGGATGATGATTTTAATAATATCTTAGAAATGCACCAAGTAGATTATAAAAAACATCAATTACCTAAAAGAGGTTCTAAAACAAGTGCGGGATATGACTTTTTTAGTCCAATTAATGAAATTATTCCAGCACACGGAACCGCAAAAATACCAACTGGAGTAAAAGTATTTATGCAACCAGACGAGGTATTAATGATATATCCTAGAAGTTCAATGGGATTTAAAACAAATATAAGACTTTCTAACACAACTGGAGTAATTGACAGTGATTATTATAATAATCCAGACAATGAAGGACATATGTGGATTAAATTTTATAATCCAACAGATGAAGATTATACAATAACAATTGGAGATAAAATTGCACAAGGAATATTCACTAAATTTCTTACTTGTGGAGATAATCCAGAAGAAGAAAGAAATGGTGGTTTAGGAAGTACAGGAAAATAAGGAGAGATAATATGAATATTAAAGAAGATTTATTAAATCAAGAAATAGAACATTGGAAAAATTTTTATAACAATTATGATACTTTAGCAGATAGTATGCTAGTTACAGCATTAGCTTTTTATAAAAAAGATGAAAGAGAAGAAAAATTTAAATCTGCAATAGAATTATTAGAAAGTTTAAAAGAACCTTTAAATGGTGCTCAAATGTTTGATTCGATTAAAGCTGATGTTGATTCTTATGAAAGAATTAATAATGAAGCTAAAATTGCAATAAGAACATTAACTTGGGTTAAAGAAATTGAAGATAAAGATATTGAAGGAGAACCTGAAGAAAATATTTCCTCAAAAGATATTGACAAAGAAAAAGACAGTGATGTATAATTTAAATACGAGGAGGAGATAGAGTGAGTGCTGAAAAGATAGTATTAATTATTGAAGTTGTGCTGTTAAGTCTTATGACTGTAGTTGTTTTATATCATCTAATTGAAATTATAAGAAGAGATATACAAATTAGAAAAACATCAAAAATAATAGATGAAGCCGCAGATAAATTTATGAAAAAGATAGATGAAGCTGTAATAGAATGTATAACTAAAGATGATAAAACAAAAAAAGTAAATAAAGCGACAACACAAGAAAACAATAATTATAATGATATGAGTGTTATAGAATTAAAAAAAATAGCACAAAAGAAAAAGATTAAAGGTTACTACAATCTTCATAAAGAAGAATTAGTAAAAGCACTAAAAGAGGCTGAAACTTTACAAAAGTAAAGGAGTAAGCCTCTTTTTTTTAGGCTTGACATTATATGGTGGATATGTTACAATAACATTAAGAGAGGTGATATGATGAAAGAAAAACACATTTGTTGTATTTGTGGATGTGAATTTGAAGGATATGGAAATAATCCTTCTCCATTGGTTAATGATGAAGAGGCAAGATGTTGTGATGAGTGCAATTGGAAAGTAATAGAAGCAAGAATAAATCAAATAAAAGATAATAAAGAGGAGAAATAAGATGAAAGATTTTAGAAAGTTATTAGAAGATTTTTATGATGATAAGGCTGAACCAGGTATATTTACTACGACTAATGAAAACGGAGAAACTGTTATATTAGAAATAACACCAGGATTTTTAAAGACATCAACTTATCAAAATAATGATTGGATAAGAATTAATATTTATCATAAAGATAGGACAGTTGAAGAAACTTATGAAAAATAAAATCTGTGATATGTGTGGCAATGAAAACACTACTACTGGGAAGCATTGTAATAGTTGTTACGCATACTTAAGGAGACACCCAGAGGGAGCATATGACTTACCAAAACCAGGTGAAATAAAATATGCTCCTAATGGAGACCCTATATGTCATATTTGTGGTCAAGCTCATAGAAAGTTAGGAAATCATATTAGATTTAAGCATCAAATGTCTCAAATAGAATATAGAGAAAAATATAAATTATATAGAAATACAAGATTATCCAATTATGAATATCAAGAAAAAATGTCAAAATATAATAATAAATATAGAAATATTGTGGTAGAACAAAACTTAATTAAAGGTGGAGAAAAGACCAGAATAACTTCTACAAGAAAGTTTGAAGTAAGAAGAAAATATGGAAAACCAATTCCTGAAATATTTATAAAAGAGTCTTAACTCTTTTTTTTAATACAAAAAAAAATTGACTATAAGCCACGACAATACTTATAGTCAGAAAACAAATAATTATGTTGTCACTCCTACGTTGCAACTAATTTATAGAAGCGACTTGATTACCATAATACTACAAAATTTAAAATTTGTCAACTTTTTTTTACAAAAATGCTATATTTTCGCCATAAAATATCATAAAATAGTATTTTCTGGTGAGAATCTGATAAAAAAAGAGAAGAGCGGTGCTCTTCAGATAGATTTTCTTTTTGTTTAAAAAAAGAAATTTTAAAAGATGCAATTGAAGAGACTAATACTGCTCATCTCTTAATTGCACCTTAATTATAGCATATTTCAGTTTAGTTGTCAATAGTCTTTTCTATTTTTATCAAAATAATTTAATTCACAACTTAAATCATCTGGATTATAATTTCCAACAACTTCATCAAATACATTCACTATATCTCCATTTTTTAAATAAGTTGGGCTTTGTTTCTTATTTAGTGCATTATTTGCTATATATACTAATTCATCTATTAATGATTTACATCCACTAAGGGAATTTTCATAACCGTCATAATCATATCCTATATCTATAATGTTTTGAAGAGCATCTCTTAATACAACTATTTCTCTATTCATCTTATTTATTACCTACTGTGAAATAAGAAATTAATTCATCATCTTTATTTAAAGTAAATTTTAAATCAGAATATTTATATTCATCATCACTATCATAGTAATCGTTTTTGTGCATCATAGCATCTTGTTTTAACAAACCAAAATATTTTACAGCCTTTTCTTCATTTTTTCTAAAATTTCTCATATAAATAACTTTTTCTTCAGTTTCTCTATCAATTACTTTTATTGTAAACATTTTTTCTCCTCCTTAATATTATTTTAAAGACTAGGTGCTAATGCCCCATCCTAGCATCTCATCGGAAGTTACTTTAAACAACCTACACTTAAGCATCTCTGCCGTGACAGTTGGGGTCTTTCTGCCCTACCTAGTTCTACCAGTCTAAATCATAAAAATAGTTTTTAAATAGCATTAAAGCTTTTCTTTGTCTTTTTCTTGCATTGTGAGATTCTTCTTCTTTTATCATTGAGGCAAATCCTCTTATCATTTCATCCAATATAGATTCCCATTTTTCTGAGGTTAATCTTGCTGGATATGCACATCTTTTTGTGTCTTTATATGTTCTTAAATAAGTATATATTATCATAGCTAATGCTCCATCCATAGCCCAAGTATGTGATGATGGTATTCCAGTATCTTCATCAGGAATATATCTAGGGTCATTATTTGCCCCTTTGCTAAAATAAAAATTTTTTTCATCTATACCTAATTCTCTTAAATATCTATTTAACTTTATCATTATTCTCACCTCTTAATATTTCTTCATATTTACAAATAATTTGTTGTGGATATAAAGAAATTATATTATGATTATCACACTCTTGTAAAGTCTTTTTATTATCATCAATTATAATACAATCTGAAGGACTTAATCTATTTAAAAAGGCATATCCTATAATGTAATCACATTTTGTTTTAGATTCCTCTGCTTTTATTAAAAATGGAGAATTTTGTTTTATTTTATCAGGTAAATATTTTTTAATCCATTCTATTTTTTCTTGTTTGCCATCTTCACCACCAACGTATCTACTCATAATTATTATATTATCATTTTTATACAAATTACAAATAGCATCTATGACAATTTGAATAGGTTTTTTATTTAAATATAAACCTTTTGTAAATTCAACATTTTGGCAAGTTTCATTTGCAGCCAAAGTATTATCTAAATCAACGAATATTGTTTTCATAAATACACCTCTTCTTATTTTGATACTATTCTTAAAATACATTGATGAGTAACATTAAATTTTCTTGCAAGAGCTCTTGCTCCAAATATTTTATCATTCTTTATATAATGTTCCTTAATCCAAATCCTATCATAATTAGATAATTTGCTGTTTGGATTATTTTCTCCATATAATTGTAATAAACTATTGTTCATTGCGTGTTTAATATTTTGCTTTGCCGTACACCATTCAAGGTTCAAATAAGAGTTATCTCCTTTATTACCGCTTATATGATTAATTTGTGGATAATTATTTGGATTTGGTATAAAACATTCTGCAACCGCTCTATGAACAATTATCATTTTTTTGTTGTTTTTATTTCCTAATGTTACAACACAACCTAAATAGCCGTGTTTATTAATAGGTCTTAATTTTAAAATATGGTTAGTAATTTTATTTTTAATTCTACCTAAATTACTAACTTGATAATTATAAATATAATCTTTCCATATTTCTTCCATACTTGACACCACCTTAGAATGGCTGCCGGGGTAAGTCTCGAACTTACAAATTCTGGTGTCAAAGACCAGTGGCTTTACCAATTTGCCTACCCGGCAATTTATTTTTATTTTGGTAGAGGAACAGGGATTTGAACCCTGAATAATGCCGTATCAGAGCATCGTGATAACCATTTCACCATTCCTCTATATAAAATAGGATAACATTTGTATAGTAAAGGGTCGACCAAACATTCTATACGCACCTATAGTTTTCTAAAACTGATTATTAATCCACGTTGTGCCATTGTGGTTAGCAGTTGCTCCTACGTTTCTGCTTCACAGTTTAAACCTATATAATTCAATTTGGAGTGGGTAGACGGAATCGAACCGACATTATCAGCTTGGAAGGCTGAAGTCCTACCTTTAAACGATACCCACATAATGGTGGTCAGAGGTGGGATTGAACCACCGACACCAAGATTTTCAGTCTTGTGCTCTACCGACTGAGCTATCCGACCACTTTTTAAGGTATTTATTATGATAATATTTAGCTAATTTTTTATAAAACCAATATCTTATTTTATGATTATAATACCAATGAACACTGGCTTTTCTTTCAGCATATATTTCCTTTTCTATTAAATTCATAAAACACCTTCTAATTCTTTATTTTGGTACCCTGTAAGGGACTCGAACCCTTGAATGTCTGATAGAAAGTCAGATGTGTTAGCCACTTCACCAACAGGGCATATCGGGTGTCGGGCGGATTTACAACCATAACTTAAGCTCTCTTTTGCTTTTGAAAAGACCAGTATTTTAAGGTCGACTTCTTAAAACTTAATCTTTATCGCAGGTTGACCCAACATTTAGTATTTCTTTAGCACGAACATATGTATTATATGTCATTCCTATATTTGTGTCTGTTACGACAAAATTGTTCATTTGTTTTGTTAACATATCTAAATCGTCATCTATAATAACATAGTTATCTATTTCTGGATGTTGATTTAAATATTCTTCTATTTCATATCCTCTAATATTATTATAATTATATTTTCTAGGAGTTTCTCCTATTATTTCTATTTCTTTTAATAAACCACTATTATAAAGTGCTTTTTTAGTTTTTTCTAAACCACCATTTCCAAATCTCCAAGTTGATGTTATAACAATTTTTGCATTTGTTTCTTTACATAATTTATTTAGCCACATTACAGCTTGTCTATTAGAGACTTCTCCGTCATCCGGCATATTTAATTTATAATAAAATCCATCTCGTGAAATTTGACCTCTATCTGTTTTAAAAGGTTTAGTGTCTATTATAAGAGTATTAACAACTCCATCTATATCTAAAAAGACAACTTTATTTTGATAATCCATTTGATTTTTCCTCTATTCTTTTATAACCAAATTCTTTTAGCATATCAGTAAATGAAGTTTCTTTATTAGGAACCCATATTCTTGTAGTTAATTCATAGGCATAAATATTAACTAATCCTTGTTCTTCATTTTTATATGCTTCGGATAAAAGATTAATTAGAACACAAGTTGGTGTCGTTCTTAATTCTTTTAAATTCATATTTATCCCCCTTTTTATTATTTTAATGGTAGCTCCAATTGGACTCGAACCAATGACCTTTCGGGTATGAACCGAATGCACTAGCCAACTGTGCTATGGAGCTATATTGGTGCTCGTGAGAGGACTTGAACCTCCACGGAGTTACCTCCAACGGATTTTCTTACCACATTATGTCGCCATAACCATATACTAATATATGTTGTAGTCTGGACTATCCCTTAACCATAGATTAAATCCTTAGGTTGCCACCGTCTAGTCTCTACACCTTCCTAATTTTATTAGGCTTGGCTCGGGATTGTCTCAATGAGAGTTTCCCCGAATTTGATGACATTCAGTCAGAAAGTTTCCTATTCTGCTGCTCTTTTTGACCAAATATTCCGGAACAATGTTTAGAGCAGAACCATTTATCTGGATTTTTATTTTTTGAGCGATAATGATTTGCTCTTCTTCTACTATCAACAATGATTTCTTTTTTGCATATATAGCAATGTTCTATTGTTGAAACCTTTTTAAAATGTTCTTTTCTATGAACAGTTTTATCTTTAACTTCTAAATTTTCAATTACATCATTAGTTTTATTGTGGTCTTTATGGTGTACTTCTTCTCTATCAGTTAATTCTCTACCTAAATATTGTTCCATTAAATATCTAGCATAAGATTTAGAATGATATTTATTATCAGAACCTTTATAAACAATAAATCGTCTACCATCTTTTTGTTTATAAATATTCATCATATCACCCTCATTCTTTTTAAAGTCCGTTGCGTCTACCGATTCCGCCACACGAGCATATAAGGAAGGCATAAAGCCTTAACTTAATAAATCTATTAATGTTTCTTTTGTAATAGCACTTGTTGATAAATCTATGTCTGCTGAAACTTCTTTTTCTTCTTGAGAAACTTCATTTCCTTCTTCGTCAATAGTTACTATTAATTTTTTATAAGTAGGTTCATTTATTATTTTAGCTCCAGAATCTTTTAGTAAATCATTTAATTTTAATTGAACTTTACTATAAGCTTGTAAATAATCAAATGCTCCAAGTGTTATATCATCTTGTCTTGATGTTCTTACACTAGCTCCAGCACTAAAATCATTGAAATAAAATTTAATTGTTTCTCCTATAGAAATGAATCCTACAACCATTTGTCTTTCTGACTTTTTAATTACCATATCTATTTTTTCTAATATATTATTTGGGTTGATAACATAATTTTTTCTTATGTCAGTTCCATCGCCTTTTGCTATAACAAATTCAAATGGAACATCTTGAGAATTACCTGTAAACATATTCAATGTTATTAAGAAAGCACCATATCCATAATTTTTATCAACATAGAATAATTCAGTTGCTCCATTTGGATTTGGGGCATCGGTTACATCACCACTAAATAAGATATTTCCTGATTTACTTCTATAAGAAGCATCCCAACCAAATATTTCTGACTTATTCATTTGTTTTAAATCTAAGTCTACTCTTTCTTCTGAACCTCTTCTTGGCATTTCTCCATAATAAGAACTTTCTTGATTAACACCATTTAAAATATTAGTCCAATGAACACCATAAACTAAATCTTCTCCTCTTGGAATTTCTAAATAAGAACCTTCTGGAATATTGCCATTAAATTGTTTTTCGCTTGTTGGTGCTGCATATGTTATATTATCTGGTATATAAATTATTTTGTCTTTAACCTTTAGAGATATTCTATTTCTTAAATGATTATAAATAATTTTATATAAATATTCTAATCTTTCAGTATATTTTGTTTTAGGGTCATTTAACTTTTTAACATAGCTTTTACCATTTCTTATTTTATAAACAATATTTTCAGTTCCTTTTAGTCTATATAAAATACCATTTATTATTCTTATTTCTCTGAAAATAGTTATATTATTCAACTCTTCTTGTAATGAAGTTAAATTAATATCTACATTTTCATCAGTTAAACAATCTAATATATTCTTTTTTAATGGTTTATGATTTTTAATAGCAAGTTTTCTTAACTTATTAATTATAGTGTTAATTTCCTTATTATCATCTTTATTTTTAAATGCGAGAAATAAATTTTTATTTCTTAAGAATATTGAAGATAATTTTGAATAACCGTTAGGAGTATTATCTATATAAGATTTTAACATTTTAAATGCCATTTTTTTATCACAATCTTTTATGGAGTTTATAGTATTATCATCTTGTATTTTTAATGTATTTCCAGTAGCTTTAAATATTAAAAATCTTAAAAATTCTTCTGGGTTTCTTGGCATAATATTATATTTATCATATAATGCTGTTTTTATTTCTCTATTAGATATTTCATCAAATCTATCTTTATCAATATAATCAGATAAAACCATAATATCTTTTATTGTTTGTTCTGATAATGCAATACCACTTGTTAATAATACCATTAACTTTTCTGTTAATTCATTTTCAGTTATTGGTTTGATTGTAATAAATTCAACGCCACTATCTTTATCAAGTCCTGGTATTTCTAGCTTTTCATTAGGTATATAAACTAAATCTGAATCATAAAGTCCTAAACTTTCAAATCCATAAGTTGTAATATAATGAATAATTTGTTGTGCAATTAAATCTTCAATAGGGGCATTTTTTACAATTTCAAAATCTTTATGAAATGTTTCATTCCATTTTTTGCCATCTTTACCATATTGTTTAATTGCTTCATCAACTATCTCTTTATCGGCGGTATCTGGAATTAATAATCCATATTTTAAACCATCTTCCCATAAAGATTCTGATTTTTCTCCTAAATAACTCTTAAATAATCTTAAAACCTCTTTCTTCATCTCTCTCATCTCTCCTTATTTTCATATATATTAATAGGCGAAAAGTAATAAAATACTGTTGCTCTACCAATTGAGCTACTCCCCAATATAAATAATAAATTGGCTGGGGAGGTAGGACTTGAACCTACAACACACAGTTCCCTGGCTTTTAAAAGGAACTTTTTATGCCTAATAATAACTTTTTAAATTGGCGAGAAGTATTTTCGGTGCTCAGCCACTGAGCTACATACCCCATTATGGGATATGGTGGGAATCGAACCCACGTCCACCGGGTTAACAGCCCTGTAATAAAGGAACTTCTTTTGCCAATATTTTTCTTATATAATAGGCGAGGACTAATTGGCTGGAATTGAACCAGCAAAACCATTTCTTTCTTCTGTTAATAAGAGGAAGCCCTTATGCCTTTATAATTAATGTTTAAGGCGGGAAGTAAAACTCCTAAATCCCTGCATTAGTGCGAAAACCGCAAATAAAGGAACTTTCTATGCCTTATAAATTTTAAAGGCGGAAGGTAATCTTTTTTCATTTATCAGTATGGAACGGGTCTCTCCCCGTAGTCTTTAAGGAACCTTCTATGTCTTTTATTTTTATTTGGTTGCGGTGGGTTGGATTTGAACCAACGACCTCTTGGTTATGAGCCAAGCGAGCTAACCAGACTGCTCCACCCCGCTATATAGGAAGGGGACATCCCCTTCAATTTATGGTTTAATACCAACCAACACTTTGAGAATGACTCCAAGCGTTTAATGGAGACCCATATCTTTGAGCTATATATTTAAGCCCCCAACGGATTTGGGTTTCTCCGTTAGTATAATAGTCTCCTCCTTCACTAGCCATTTTAGAAGCAGGTAATGCCTGAGGTATACCGTGTGCTCCTGATGAACTATTATGTGAATTAGGATTCCAGCCAGATTCTCTATTCCATAAATTTACCAAAGCGTTGAAATCTTCTTCTGACCAACCATAGCTATTTATTACTAAGTCATAAGCATATGATTGTAAAGCTGATAAGCTATAAGAACTAGAGCTATAAGTCGTTGTGGATTTAGTTTGCTCTGCTTGTCTTCTAGCTTCTTCCTCGGCTTTTCTTTTGGCTTCAGCTTCAGCTGCTGCTTTAGCTTGAGCCTCTTCATATTCTTTTTTCTTAATCTCTATTGTATCATTTATTTCATTTTGTTCTGTTTCGTTTTCTACTATTTTTGTAGTTGTTTTAATTGTATATTCTTGACCATCATATTTATTAATTGTTTGTATAAAGTTATTAGCTTCATTCTCACTCTTAAATAAATAATCTTTCTCTCCTATTTGAACTGAGTAATAAGTTGCATAATAATCATACATCTTAATAAAGCTCTCTTCTATGCTAATCCCATTAGAAATAGATGGTCTAAGAGGTAAATTATTTTCTTTAGCAAATTTTACTAAATAAGATAATTCATAATTTACATTTTCATATCCTCTTTCTTCTAAATTTTTAGCATAAGTTTGAACTACATCAGTTTCAAAACTCCTGTTCTCTTGTGCAGAAACTTCTAGTTCACTGCTACTATGAACTATTATATTGGTGCCAAATATTATAAATATACTTATTAAAAAAGTTATTAATAATCCAATGACTTTTCTGCAAAATTTTCTCCTATTTCCCTTTCGGGAGGGGAAACTTTCTTTCTTTGTCATATCTTATCCTTTCACCACAACTATAAAATAATAAAATCTGGCATCCCCTCTAGGATTTGAACCTAGGACACTCGCCTTAGAAGGGCGATGCTCTATCCACTGAGCTAAGGGGATATATAATGGCGGAGCACACAGGATTCGAACCTGCAAGTCGTTTCCGACCAACGGTTTTCAAGACCGCTTCCTCACCACCCGGACATACTCCATATTAAGCCCATAACACCATTGCGAGCGGTCTTATGGGATGGACTTACACATAGGCTTATTAGATACCATATCTCGCTCTACTCTCTCTAATCGTTTCTATGATGCCTTATTCGTTATAATTTCCTTGTTCTTCACGAGCCATCATTTCTCTAAATTGTTCAACTAACCATTTATCTTCAATTGAACGTGAGACACATTCTGTATAATTTCTATGTTGTATTTCGACTTGTTCTTTTAGGTCTCTGTTCTCTTTAGTTAGTTTTAAATTATTATAACCTAAAATCATTAATGAAATCAACAGAATTAAACTCAAAGTGAATAAAATTCTTTTCTTCATATTTTTCCTCTTTCTTAAATGGTGCTCGTTGAAAGACTCGAACTTCCGACCCCTTGCTTGTAAGGCAAGTGCTCTAACCAACTGAGCTAAACGAGCATAAAAAATTATTAATTCCAATTGGAGTGCCCGGAGGGATTTGAACCCACGCATACTGGAGTTGCAATCCAGCTCCTTCAACCAGCTTGGATACGGACACAAATAATGGCGTTTGGTACTGGATTCGAACCAGTGAATCGAATTAACGATTGACGGTTTAGCAAACCGTTGGTTTAAGCCATCTCACCCAACCAAACATACCGAATATACTGGTGGGCAGAGGTGGAGTCGAACCACCGGTGTATCTTACGTCCCAGATTTACAGTCTGGTGCCATCGCCTCTAGGCATACCTACCCAAATATTATGGTGGAGCGTAAGGGGTTCGAACCCTTGACCTTCACGGTGCAAGCGTGACGTTCTCCCAACTGAACTAACGCCCCATAAAATGTGATTAGGCTTACGTTTATGTAGTTTTATCTCTTTAATTTCAAGTCTAACTTTTACCATTTGCATACTTTGGTGTAGACCTACCTAATCTGGAGCCCTTCTTCTAATGCAATTTAACTACGAGGGGCGGAGTGTAAAAAATGAATAAACATAAAAATCAAACTGGTCGGGAAGACCCGATTTGAACAGGCGACCTCTAGTTCCCAAAACTAGCGTTCTAACCAAACTGAACTACTTCCCGAAATGGTGGAGCTGACGAGACTCGAACTCGTGTCCAAAAATATTTACTAATCACAAATCTCATTCTTACCTTACAAGTTTTGTCTAGTTCCTATAACATTCCTTATTTCAGTTCCTAGCAATCATAAATAAGAGAATTGCGTTCCAAGTAATTCTATATTAAGACCACGCAATTTATAATCTTTAATATAGTCCATCTTTGTATCGTTAATCGACTATACTTTCTCTGATGGCTTCTGATACTCATATAGAAGTCTCTTTTGCTCTCGACTAGGCGAAAGCCACACTATTTAAAGTGAATAAAGATTTAACTTTATTAGAGAATTGTTTTAAAATGTTTCCATTTATTTTTAGTTTTGTATTTTACGTTTACCAACGACTTGTATTGTGACTTTTCAACTATTCCTGTCGAAACCAGAAACAGCCCCAAATGGAGCGGAAGTCAAGGTATTGCCTCATCTTCATTCATACTCATTTTATAAGTTAAGTCGCAATACAACCTTATAAAACCCCTTTGAATTACTCTTCCGCATATATGGTGCCGACTGTAGGACTTGAACCCACAACCTATTGATTACAAATCAATTGCACTACCAATTGTGCTAAGTCGGCATATAATGGCTCCTCAGGAAGGACTTGAACCTCCGACCTAGTGGTTAACAGCCACCCGCTCGTACCAACTGAGCTACTGAGGAATAAAAAAGAGAGAATGCTTTATAAATGTTCTTTTAGGTGGTATCTCTCTGCCATTCACCTTATTGACTAATCATTTCATTAACTTTTTCATCAATATTGTTCAATGCTTTTGTATAGTTATTAAGTTCTTTGATAACCCTTTGTTCATAATCATCAAAGCTTGCTTTACTTGCTTTATATAAATTCTTTTGTTCTTTTTCATATACTTTAAGCATTTTCTTTTTGGCTCTTAAATACGCAAGTTTTTCACCAAAATCAAAATCATATTTATCATCTGAAGCACATTTAGCTTTACCTTTAAACACTCTTTGATATTCATCTTTGATGAAAACTTCAACAACACCATATTTTTCATTAACCTTGTTTGTTATTTCTTCGATTTTTACCATATCTTTCACCTTTCTTTCTTCACCCTTATTAACTCTTTAATAGAGACAACAGGGGTTAATTATCTCTATTAAACAGCCAATAAAGGCTGTATATATATTCATACGTTGAACTTCAATATCAGAGATATTTACTTTTAACCACTAAAGTTAATCTTCCGTATAAATCAAACTTAATGGCGGGACGTAGGGGTAACGCTCCCCTCATCTTCTGCGTGACAGGCAGACGTGTTAACTTCTCCACCAACGACCCGTGGCAGGGGCTGAGAGAATCGAACTCCCATTAATGGTTTTGGAGACCATTGTGCGACCATTACACCAAGCCCCTAGGAAGAGGTACCTCTTGCAAAGTGTAAAGAGGTGATTGAATGATTAAGAGCAATAAGCAGCTTAAAATTTATTCCTACTAAAATTCCTCGCTTAATCCATCTTTTGTGTCTCAAATTGTATGATGGAACTTACCTATTGAATGAGCGTATTCTTGTGCTATACCTGCTTAAGCCAGTAATTGTATAGACCACACGGTAGGACTCTTTTGCCTGACTACGCTTCCTATCTTTATCATTGTATACCAATTATATCATAGTTTCTTTAATTTGTCAAGAATATTTTACCAATTTTTAAGTGTTTCTGCTATTTTTTTAGCGGTTTCATCGTCTAAAAGACCATTTTCTAGTTTAATATTAATATTGATAGCCTCTAATCCAGTAATTAAATGCTCTAAAGTTTCAATTGTTGTATTATGTTTTGCATATTTTAAGACGTCTATAAATTGGTCAATACAATTAGTAACATCTTCATAATTATCAAATCCAAAATCAAATAATGAATTTTCTAATTCTTCTTTCAATTTAAATTGTTCTTTACCTAAATTATTTAAACAATCTTCACAAGCCCATTTTTCATTTTGTAATTCTTTATAATTGGTTTCTTTACCACATTGACAACAATGATGAACTTCTGGAAATAAATCATCTTCGTCTATATCCATTTTTATAATTGATTCTAAGCACTCATCCAGCATTTGAGCACATTCTTCTGGAGAAATAAATCTATTAGCTTCTGGGTCTCTTCTGCTATGTTTATACCATCTAACTTTATAATCTCTCCATTTAAAATTATATTTTTGGTCATATTCTTCATCCCAGCTATATGCTTCTACTTCAAATACATCATTTTTAAATTCATTACCAGTATTATCAAATGGACTATCAAATTCTTCTTGGTTTATATTCCACATAACCCTAGATAATTCTTCATCTATTTGTCTAAAAGCTGCTTGAACATAATTAGGAACTTCTTCTCCAAAAGATTCTTCATCCTCATCATCAATAGTAAGAATTTCAATGTTATCAAAATTACCATTTTTTATTGATTCAGAAAAATCAATTTTTGGTTCAAAAGTTTCAAAATCATATAAATCATTATTTTCTTGTTTAAATTCTTCTTCATTTATATCTTTTGAAATATCTATAAAAGTAAATTTTTCTTTGACATCAGTATGTTGATATTTATTCTCCCATTCCGAAGCACCATCTTCCCAAGGTACTCCTATATATAAATGAGTATTATCTGTAAAATTTAAATCAAAATGAGTAATATCTTGTCCTTTAATTCTATCCTTTAGTAATTGACAATCATTAAACATTTCTTCCCAGCAACTATGTGTATTCATTCCTTTTTCATTTAACATTAATGATATATAATCTGTATAAAACCAATCTGATAATGCTCCTGGCTCTTCCCATTTAGATAATCCATTAACGTGTATTGTTAAAGAACTTGAAATTTCTCCTATAGACATTCTATTTATTCCATCTGCAGGAACAGTATAAACCTCACAATTTTCAAATACAATATCTAAACTTTCTAGTTTTTTATCAGCAAAAGGGCTAATACTTTTTCTATCCATAATTATTTGTCTCCTCCTTTATTCTCTATAAGCATCTGCTTTCATTAAAATTTCTAATTTAGAATATAATTCATCACCAAGTAATTCTTTAGTTTTTTCTAAATTTCCTATAAACTTATCCATATGATGATAAATTAAAGTAGCAATTTCTAAAACATTGTCTGAAAATTTCTTTAAATTTACCATATTTTTATCTTCTATTCCTCTATAAAGATGAGTCTCTTTATTATAAATATAAATGTCAAAGTCATAAGTTGAATATAATAAATATAAATAAGCAGACATTCTATGATGTTCATAATAAGTATACTTTTGTTTATCCTCATTCCACTCTCTTGAATAAGGTTTACCTATGTCGTGAAAACGTCCAGCTTCATATAAATTTTCATCTTGACTATATTGAAATGCCATTTGAGCTGTTAATAATAAATGGTCTTGAACTGTAGCATTATGATGCTCATTTTGTTGGTCATAATCTTTACCTATTTCTAAAAACCAATCTATCATTTCCCTACCATTATATCTTTTGTCGGTGTTTATATAATAAATATTATTATATCCTTCATATTTCATAGGGATGTCCATAGTTCTAAACATTTGAAATAATTTATCTTCAGGAATATGTCTCTCAAATCTAATAAAATTTCTCTCAAATATAGTTCCTATTGGACATAAACACAAAATAGCATCAATATTAGCATATTTATTCATTTCATTAATTAAAGCCATACGTCTTTTTTTACTTAAATTAGTAGCATTATAAATAACATTAAATCCTTTAGATAAATATTCTTTACATCTTTTATTCATTTCTTCAAAGACACGACCATTTTTACTTTGGTCTTCCCATCCAAATAATTCCATTCTAATATTATCACTACTTAAAATAACATTTCTTCTTAATCTATCTACAGCTTGTATTTGTTTTGCTATAGTGTCTTTCCCAGAACCTGGTAATCCTATCATTATATATAAGTTAGGTTTCATTTCTTTTCCTCCTTATATTTCTTTTTAGTAGTAAAATAAAATTCTTCTTCCATATTTAAAGAATCATCTATTATAACTTCAATAGTTCCTCTATAATAATAGTGAATCCCATCTTTTTCATTATTATATAATAAGTTATTAGATGTGTCTAATATCAATTTTGTTTTATTACATACTACCGCTATCGTCTTATCTCCATATTCCTTTATTGCTTTATTTAGCTCTATATCAAATATGGAGAGATAGTCTTTATCTGCGATATTCATTATCATCTACACTCATTTCACAAGTTAATTCACTTTTAACTCTATCTAATTCAATTAAAGCCATAATAGAATAGTTAGCTAAATCTAATAATGTATCTTCTATTTTTTCATCTTTAACTTGTTGTTCAGTAGATGATTTTTTTGTTAGAGTAGAAACCCTATTTAATTTATCTTCAATTCTAACAAGAAATGATACCAATCCATATTCATCAAATGTTTTACCAGCAGAATCACCATAATCACTCTGTTTACGCTGATATAAATCTAACATTTCATCTACAATTTCTTTAAATTTATCTACTTTATTATACATTATTTTTCCTCCTTATATTTCCATTTATATCCTCCCGATTGACTATATCTGCCGGCACAGCAATTAGAAATTCCACTACTACGGATTCCTAATTCTTTAACTGCAGATGTAATACAAGGATATTCCTTAATAAAATTACCTTCTAAATCATATTGAAAAATAGGTCTTAACATCGCACTATTTTGACTGATTAATTTATTTCTATTTCCATAATTAGAATTATATTTTTTATCACACCATTCAAGATTTAAATAAAAATTATTTCCTTTGTTCTCATCTATATGGTTGATTTCTGTATAATGATTTGGATTTGGAATAAAAGCTTCTGCGACTAAATCGTGGACATATTTAGAATATTTAATTCCATTTTTAAATAAATATGTTCTTATATAACCATTATTATTAGTTAGAGTTAATAATTTAGTTTTGTTAGAATGATTCCATTTTAAACTTTTAATTTTACCATAATTACTAACTTGATATAATCCTTCAAAGCCTTTTATATCTTTCCAAATTTCATTAATCATTATCTATATTCCCTCCAGAAACAGTTTCTATATAGGCTTTGTTTGCCCAATCATTAAAGTCTTTTCTTGTTGGAGCTTCTTCACATCCCAAATATGCCATTGCGGCATAATGAAACAAAGTATTTACAATAGTATAATAATCTCCATCAAAAATTTCCTTTTTTATTAATATTTTCTTTGGATTTCCTTCTTCATTCAGTTTAATTAATCCTTTTATTTTTATAGTAAATTCATCATCATAGTCATTGTTAAATAAATTAAACATAAAACCTCCTATGATAAAGCATAACTTTTATAGTCAGCCTCTTCTAATTTCCTGCCTTGTTGAACAGATTCTGATGGTAATAATTCAGGAAATTTATTTTGAAGTTTTGGTCTAGTTCTTCTTACACTTTCAAAATAAGGTAATCCATATTCTTTGTGATTTAACATAATATCTCTGAAATTAAAATCATCAATATTAGGTAAAAATTCTTTATAAACTTCATAAACTAATACAAAATCATCTTCTCTAGTATAAGGTTTTTCAGTTAAAACCTTTTTGACTATTGGTTCCACTTTTGCACATTTACTCATAATTATTTGTTTCCTCCTTATTATTCATAATATTCGTATTCGCCGTTATATTCAGTCACCATACTATAATATAGTTCCCACATATCCTGGTTAATCATATTAATTCTAGCATTTTCTTCCATTAGATACCAATTGTTATATTTAACGTCGTGATTTTCTTTTTCAAGTTGAGTTATTTGAACTTTTAATTTTTCGTTTTCTTTATTTGTATTTATAACAAGGCATAACATAACTATTGTTGAAATTATTAAAATTAATACTCCTAACCACTTTAAATTCTTTTTGTTAAAAACCTTTTTCATCTTAATCTCCCATTGTTCTATCAAAATACTCTCTACATTCTTGGTCTTTCCAAGCTTCAGTAATTGAAATATGGTCACAATTATATTCTTTTATTTTTTGATTTATAAAATTAATCAATATAGGAATTAAAATCATAAATAGTGCACCACATAAAATAGCAATTATAGTTCCAGCATTTTCTTTTATTCTATCTCCCATTTTTCCACACCTAAAGTCTTATATAAATATTCAGACTCCTTCTTTATCATATATTTTGTAATATTAAGTTTTTTACAAACATCTTGTATTCCCTTTAAAGGCAAATCTTTATCCGTAAAATGTATTCTAAGAATGTAATTTAAAAAATCATCAAATGTTTCACATTTTGCTAAAGATGTGACTGGTTCTTTTGTGAATAACCTACCTACAACAGTGTCGTAATCTTTTAAATCTTTTCTTGCATCGGTTAATTCTTTTCTTGCTTCTTTTTCATCTGCTTCAGATTCATTTGCTTTATTTTGCCAAAATAAATATTGATTGAATCCTTCTCCTTTTTCTTCAAGAATCGCTATATATTTATCTCTATATAGGTCTCTATCTGCCGTCATATCTTTTAAACTTTTTTTTGCAGCTTTAAACTTTTTCTTAGTCTGTCTTTTCTCCTCTCTATCATTTTCATTAAGTTCAGAATCAATTATTTTTTCATTAATAAAATCCATTAATCCCATTCTATCTCCTCCTATCTTAATTAGATAATAGCATACTTATTTTTCTTTGTCAATATTTTTTTTAAAATTTTTAAATATTTTTAAATCTTCATCATTCATAATAATTTGCCAAAAAGATTTATCTTTAAACATAACAGTATAAATCATAGCCTTTTTATTAGTTCCTTGAAAAATAACTTCTTGTAATGGTAAAATATCATCTATATCATACATATCAACATATATTTTATGTCCATCTTTATTTAAAATAATATATTCTGCTCCTTCATTAATTGCCTTTTCTTCCTTTTTTTTCATAATTATTTATCCTCCTAAATTAAAAGAGACTTAATTGACCTGGGTGAACTTTAGGAGCTCTAGGCTTATATTCCTTTTTCTTTTTATAAGTAAGTCCATCGTCGGTTTTAAAGCCTCTCTGTGTTACAATTTCATCAATATAATCAAATACATCAACAATATAATTAAACTCGTGTGATGCCTCTGTAAGTGCTTCATATTCAGTATATTCTAAATTATAATATTCACAAATAAAATTATCAAATTCACAAGCTTCATATTTATCTTTAGACATATCCATATTTATTAAAGCTTCATAAATTTCTTTTTTACCTATCTTCTCCACGGTATTGCTCTCATCTCACTCTCTAAATATTTTTCACATTTAGGACATAATAATCTACTAAAATCTTCCCACGGATATTTCTTTTTGCGACCGCATCTCTCACAAAAGCAACCTGGATTATTTTCATATTCCATAAATTTTCTTCTATTTCCATTTCCTTGAACTAAACCTCCACTTTGTTTATGTTCTATATCTTCATTTATACAATATGGTATATCTAAAATATACTTAGATAAATATTTACCTATGCTTTTATTATAACTTGCAGTCCACATAACAGTAGAAATTTCTAAGTTCCTAAATACCCTAGAAGAACTTGAAGTGGAAGCCCTTCTAGGAATAGCAAAATCAAAATTTTCTGTTAAATCTATATTAGATTTCATTTTCTTCTTAAAACAGATTTTATCTTTTTAAAGAATGATTTTTTAGGAACATTAACAATTTTTAAATTGTCATCTAATCTGTTTAATTCCTTTCTTATATCATCTATATTTTTAGGAGTGCCAATTTCTTTAAGTTTATCTTTACCTGATTCCTTTAAGAACTTATCCATAGTTAAATCACAATATTCATCAACCCAATCTCCTAAAAAATAAAATCTATCACTCATAACAATTTCTTGTCTTGAAAAAGCATTATCTTGTTCTGATTTCTTTTGAAAACTTCCAAATAAAATAGGGTCTTTATCTCTACGTTCTTTAGAAACTTGTTTTTCAACTTCTCCAGTATAATCTGTGAAAACGACATAAAATTGGTCAAAAATATCTTTTGTTTTAGAAATAATATCTACTATTTCATCTGGAATTTCACGAGGATAATTTTCTAATTCTATAATTTTAACAACATCTTTAGAAATATTATCTATATATTCTTCTATATCTTCTCTATAAACAAAAGAATTTATTCCTAATTTAACAGCCTCACGTTCTTTTTCTACACAATCAACTAGAAATCTTAATTTTTGAATTACTCTTTTTTGACCTGTTATTTTATATTTTTCTACAAGAGTTAAGCATCCTTGATAAAACTCCACTAATTCTTCATCTGTAATATTTTGGATTTTATCTTTTAAATTATTGAAATATTCAGAAGGATTTAATTCTTCATTCTTTTTAGCCATTATAATCACCTTTCTTTTTTAAAGTTAATTTTTTAACTCTTTGATTATCATAATAATCATATCTCGCCATAACATCACTTTGTTCTTCTATTGGCATATCTTTAAATGTATTATTATAATATTGACAATTTCCAAATGGTTCAACACAGCCACCACAACGAACACATTGAGGAACTAAAGACCAAGCAATATCTTCATCATATTTTCTTATTTCTTCTACTAATGCCTCCATATATTCTCTTGTTGTAGGGTCTGCACACATACAAAGACGTTTTTCTGCAATATTCATAAGTCCTTGAATATTCCCATCCATTTCCATAGGTACATAATTCATTTGACTTCTTTCAGAACGGTCTTTAACTTCTGTTCTATCAGCCCTTTCAGTGCCAACAAACTTTTCTACTCCTTCGTGATGTCTAGCAAAATGTGTTGAAATGGCATAAGGAATTTTATCCCATTTCCAACTTATTATACCTCTTCTAATAGGAGAGTGTCTACAAATTAATAATTTCCTTTTCCATTCTTTGTTAGGTTCTTTGCCAGCTTGTTTAGAAATAGTTGTCATACAAGCAGATTTTATAGCCATCCAATCAACATTAAAATTAGTGATTTTTGTAGTGGTATCATATTTCTTCATTTTTATCATCCTCTTCTTCATAATAATCAAAAAAATTATCTTTAGGTTCAACTTTTAATCTTTCTATTCCTTTTTGTTCAGCCCTTTGTTCTTCTTCAGTGAAATAAGTCATTTTATCTAAATCCCATATACCTAAGATGGCGGAATTATAAACCCTTTCTCTTTCTTCTAAATCTTCTATTGATAGTGAATTATTAATCAAATAATCTATATCTAAATCAAACCATTCAGCCAAATCTTTATCATAATATTTTGGTTTATATGTTTTAATATCTTTTATTCCATTTTTTAAACCTCTAATTTTTCTTTGAGCATATAACCAACTATTATACCAATAGTCATCTCTTCCTTCCCAAAATAAATTTAAATTTGGTTCAGATTTTTCTTGACTATAACCATATTCTCCTGGCAATGCACATATTTGACTAAATTTTTCTGGGTGCCCATTTTTATCTAAAACATCTAAAAAGCATTTTAATCTATAAGAAAGTAATTTATTTGCTTTTATTTCTCCAGCCCAATTATGTTCTAAACATCTAATTTGGTCTATTAAGTCATCTTTAGACATTGATTTTAAAGTAGTATCTTTATATGGTTTGTAACCTTGAGTTGCTAAAGCATCTTCATTTCCGGCATCATATATAGTTTTCATATTAACCTCCTAATCCTTATAATATTCCCAAGATAATCCTTTAGTTAAACACCCTTTATTGCAAGAACGAGCAATCCACGAATGGTCAATTCCTGTTTGTCTCTCTGCCTCTAAAGCTGATGGATAAATTTTATTTGTTGTGAGGCATTTAACTGGTCTGGAAGTATGCTTATTTAAACCTAGAACGTCGCATTTATGTTTTTGATTTTCTTGTCTAGTGACCCATTCAAGATTTAAATAGGAATTATTTTCTTTATTTCCGTCTTTGTGATTGACTTCTGGTTTATTATCTATGTTTGGTATAAAAGCTTCTGCTACCAATCTATGTATTCTATAAGTATGCCTATAATTTATATTACTTAATCCTATTACCATATACCCTTTATTTTTATGAGGAGACATTATTAATTCTCTGTAATAATATTTCTCTTTATTTTGATTTCTAGGTCTTTTTACAAAGTATAAAGATTTAATTCTACCATCCGATGAAACCATATATTGGTCTTTTCTTAGTTCTGGAATAAAGTCTATCATTCTCCATATTTCTTTCATTTACGACCAGCCCCAACATCCGCAGTAGTAATGGTCAAATTCTTTATTTGGTCTATATTCAAAAAATGGTAAATCCCATCTGCTATCAGTAACTTTTCCACAGTAATCACATTTTGCTTTTCTTCCTTTTAAATTTGGCTTTTCTTCTACTATTTCAAAAGCTTCTATCCTTGGAGCACAAATTAAACAACAAGGTTGCCCATCTTTGTACTCTGCATTGGCTGTATGTCCACACTTCATTAAAACATTATTCATAAAATCCTCCTTACATTACACTTATAGCAGTTAAAAACGCTAAAAATACTACAAATGCTATTGCTCCTCCCATAAATAATAATAAAATAAATACGCCTAAATAATATAACCAATCTTCTTTTAATTCTTTAAATAATTCTCTTAATTCTCTCACTCTTAAGCACCCTCTCTATCTTATGTATTAATACTATCATAAAAATGTAAAAATGTCAAGATTAAACAATAAAAAAAGAACTATTTTTTATCATTAAATAGTTCTAATAAAAACGTATCTCTATCAACCGTTTTATGGCGTGTTACAGCCATATTTAAGGCTTTTGTTTGTGTCACTATGTGACACATCTTTTTAGCCCTTGTGATAGCCGTATATAGCCATTCATTTGATAATAATATATATGAAGAATTGTCAAAGCCTACAATAGTCACTTTAAATTGAGAACCTTGACTTGAATGGCAGGTTATTGCATAAGCAAGTTCTAATCCTCCATAGTATTCAGAAGGAATAATTATTTCTCCCTCATCAAAGAAATCAACTATAATATAATTTTTATTAATTTCTTTTACTACTCCCATAGAGCCGTTATAAATACTTGTTTGAATACCATCTGGTGTTTCAACATCATAATGATTTTCTCTATTTATAATTTTATCATTAACTCTTAAAACATTTTGATATTTTATTTTTATTTCTGGTTGAGATAATAACAATTTAGGATTTATTCTATTTTGTATTTCCCTATTTATTTGGTCTCTACCTAACGCAACTCTTTGATTTTGAGCAACTATTATTTGAACATCTTGAATATTTTTATTATTTTTATTATATTCATCCATAAATGTTTCTATCAATAAATTAAAAAGATTATCAGATTCTTGTCTTGCACATAAATGAAGGTCTCTTAATTGTCCATATATTTCATCGCCTTCATAATCTCCAGAAAGTAAAAATAATTTCTTCCTAATTTTTTGAGATGTCGTAATAATAGCACTTTTTTCTGCTTGTCTATGTATTTTAGTTAGGTTTACTAAATTTATTTTTTCACTAGCCATTAAATCACTTAACAAATTACCTACACCAATTGGAGGTAACTGACCATTATCTCCAAGCATTATTAATTTTGCTCCACGAGGTATTGCTTGTATTAAGCTCCAAAATAATTCAAGCCCAACCATAGAAACTTCATCTAAAATAACTACATCTACTGGCAAAGGAAAAGTTTCTCTGTATGTAAATATTTCTCCTTGCCATCCCAATAATCTATGAATTGTACTACTAGGATAACCAGTCGCTTCATTTATTCTTTTAGCTGCTTGTCCAGAAAATGCACATTGCTTGATTATAGTGCTATAAGGGAAAATTTGATATGCACCTTTAATTATAGAAGTTTTACCAGTACCAGCCAAACCAACAACTAAAGATACATTATTTTTTAAAATAGATTTTATTCCATTTAATTGTTCATCTGTAAAATCAAAACCTTGTTCTAGTTGTGTTTTATTTATTCCTCTTTCTATTTCTTCTTCGGTATATTCTTGACATTCGGCAGATTGCAAACTTAATAATTTATTAACGATTTTACATTCTAAATCATAATAATACATTAAAGCTATTTGCTCTTTTTCTTTATTATAATATACTTCCTTTTCTTTTATCATTTCTGATACACATTTATTGATATTTTCTAATGGTATTTTTAGTAGTTCTACTATTCTGTTTTCAAAATCATCTATTTTTAACCAAGTAGAGCCATTATTATTAGCTTCATCTTTAAAAATATATCTTATTCCCGATTTTATTCTAAAAGGGTCATCAGGTTTTATATTATATTTTAAGGCAATTTCATCTGCTCTTAAAAATCCAACTCCTTTTATATCATCAACTAAAATATAAGGATTCTTTTTAAATTTCTTTATAGCATTTTCGGCACTTCCATAAGTATCACATAATTTATTTATTAACAAAGGAGTAACCCCCAATGGTTTAAAGAAATTATATGCTGGAGCTAAATCCATAGTGGCATTAAATTTGCTTATAATTCTATTTGCCGTATGTTCTCCGATAAATTTAGCCTCCATTAATTTTTCTACATTGCCATTTTTAACATATTCAAAAGGGTCTTCAAACGTGTCATATAGACTGTCAACTTGTCTATCTGTTAATATTTGTTCTAAAAATAATCTTTTTTCTTCTGGTGTTGTTAACTTAACATTTTCGTAGCCACCATCAATTTTGAATTGCCATCCCCATTTTTCATCTTTTATGAAATCTCCCATAATAACATAATCGCCTTTTGGTTGTGGCTCAAAAGAAATTAATCCAGCAACTTTAATTGTTTTCATTCCTTTTACTAAAATATTAGCAGTTTTATCTTCAGATTCCTCTATTATTTCTCTAACTACAGCGATGAAAGAAGCCCAATGACTATCTGGGCTATAATACTTTATATCATCTTTATTCCTTATTGTTATTTTGAGTTTCATTCTTTATCACCTCAAACATATCATCAATATTATCTTTTAATTCATATCTGTCTGGGGAAGTAGATGTTTTAGCAAATTGTTGCTTAACTCCATCCACATACATAGTCATAGTTCCATCATCTCCTTGATAAAACTCATTCCATTCATCGTTACTTAAGATATTTTTAACATCAAGTTGCTTAATAGCAAGATTATCAAAAGAAACAACTTTAAACTTATCTAAATATTTAGGAAGATTTTCTTTAAGCCAATTGATTTTATCATCTATATCTTTACCCATTTTAGTATTTTTAATTAATTCGGCACCTCTACCCCAATTTTTATAACCTAAAATTAATATTTTGCAGTTAAATTGGGCTAAATAATCAAAAACATCTTTTCCGTGGATACCGGCAATTAAATGAACTACGGCATTTTCATTCTCAGCAACAGCCTTCCACATCATATCATAAGGTTTTAAATAAGAAACGCCTAATCCATAAATCAAATCTTCTTCTATAAGTTCGTTAATTAAGTTTACTTTATCAACAAATTCATTTTGATGAACCGTAATACTAGGTAGAACGCCTTTACTTTTTAATTTTTGTAGGAACTCTTTCAATTGAGGATGGCTTGTAACTTTTCCTCCACCAATTGCCATTTCAGTTCCAGGTCTTAAACTATCTATGAATTTTAAATTCATAACATCTCCGTGTTCTCCATCTGGATTTGATTTTTCGTGGCACATTGGACACATTTGGTCACACCAATTTGTGATTTTAAAATCCATACTAAGAGGGAAATCTAAATTAGGTTTTTCTCCGTCTGGAATATCTATTATACGAGTACCATCATCAAATATTTGTATTTTTGCATTTCCATTTTTATATTTATTTAATAATTTCATTCAATACACCTCTCTATTATTTTAATTAATTATACCCATAATAACCAAATGCTACTACGCCTTCATATCTATCTTCAAAGGTTTCATATTCTATATAATCATAGTCATTAAACTCTTCATATGTATAATATTCTTTATCTGAATTTAAATAATCTTCTAATTCTTCTTCCCAGTCTGCGTCATCTTTATCATAATCTGGATGTTCTGATATAAATTCTTCTTTAAGTTTAGCCATTTCCTTTTCTGCTTCTTCTTTAGAAACTAATTTTTCATCCCATCTATCCCAATACATTTCTCCGTTTTTCCACTTATCAAAGTCGCTTTCTTTGCACATAGTAATTGAATGTGTACTAGAACTATTAGTTTCAAATGTTCCTCTTCTTATTAACTTCATATTATCTCTCCATTCCGTAAGGGCAATTTTCATTTTCAATATAAACCTTACTATTAAATATTATATCTTTTATTCTAGCTTTGAACTTATCTTTATTATATTTACCGTTTTCATCCTCTTCTATATCTAGCATATTTTCTATAGAATCATATTCGGTATATGTTTGTTCAAAATATGGAAACCAATTATTTGAAGGCATTTCCATTTCTATCTCTGTTCCAGTTTCTTCAAAAACAACTTCTTTTAACCAAACAAATAAATCTTGAGTTATCAATTTTCTGAAATATTCTTTTTTATATATTTCATCATCTCTTCGTTCATATTCCCAATTTTCATAAAGTTCACTATCTTCATAAACAGAAGCAATCATATTTATTAAGAATCTTAATTTAGAAACTTCAGTGTTATGCGTATCACAAGCATAAGTTTCATCACTTCCACCAACATCTCCAAATTCAGATACCATATAAACATCTTTATAATTTCTAGGAATATTATTTTCTTGTGGTTTTTCATATCTACATATACTTATACTATGTGTAGAACTACTATTTGTTTCAAAAACATTATTTCTTACTAATTTCATATTCTAATTTCCTTTCAAAAATACATCATTTTCTTTTTCATATTCTCTTAATTTATCCCAAAATTCTCCAGTCTCAAGAGTATATTCATTCCAATATCTATCCCAATATTCATCTTTAATACAACCACGTTCATCTAACCATTCTTTTGGTGGCAATTCCCCTTTCTCATTCATTCTATGGTCTCCCTCTTTATAGTCATATTCAAATCCTATTGTTTTGATATTATAACCACGATATTCATCTCCACCAATAGTTATATAACTTTCTTTGTTGAAAATAAATCTTTTAATAAATTCATAATCATTAAAAACTTTATTAAGAAAATCATCTTCATCAGCAAATTGTCCAACGTGGTCAACATAAGGACTCCACCAACTATCATTTCTAATGATTATATAATCTTTTACTAAATCATCTTTCCCATCGCTATCAATGTAATTAAATATATCATTAGGCTTTGGGTCTCCTTCATAAGGTTTATATTTAACTATGTTATAAACCTCATTATAAGCCTTATTAACATTTTCTTTAAATCTTTCTATCATTTCAGATGTTATTTTAAATTTATTTTCAGCCCACTCATTTAATTCTTTAATAGTTATATATACATAAGCAAGTTTTTCATCCCAGTTATCAACTAAACGGCTTTCTTCTCTCCCATAACTATAATTATGGTCTAAACTATCTCCTAATTCATAATTTTCATTATCTACTTTATGAGGAATTACAAGGGCGTGTGTAGAAGAAGAATTGGTTTCAAAGGTATTTCTTCTAATTAACCTCATTCTACCACCTCTCGCCTCTATAAATACTCATTATAATATTATCTCCAAGTTCTTTTTGTTCAACTTCGGCATAATTATCAATATATTCTT
>Ga0256405_10000479_pt1 | contig 132898 bp, 112 predicted proteins | sample RumenRJG_02DNA_FD_189096 | JGI IMG/M metagenome (GOLD analysis project Ga0256405, IMG submission 189096) | Bovine rumen microbial communities from Lethbridge, Alberta, Canada - RJG_02 | ecosystem: Host-associated > Mammals > Digestive system > Stomach > Rumen | place: Canada: Alberta...
AAGGGGGCTTTATGCGCTCATATCAGTTAGGATATGGCAAAAAGCCTGTTTGAACAAGAGAAATCGCATTCTGGGCGGTTTTGACCGCAATGACCTGAGACTATTAGTAGGGTTGCGGAATTGAGGTTAACGTCGTTTTCCTGAGGAAGGCTATTCCTTCCCCCAATAGTCAGGCTTCTGTTATTCGTTCATCATCCCGCAATGGGGGCAACGCCCCTTGCGACGGAGCAAAGCTCCGCAATTGCCACAGACATAGATATAACGGCTGTGGTGGTAATACTGACGAAGAGCATACCAAAGATAAACAAAGAAAAGGGGAATGCCAACATAATATAAGGTTGTAAGTGAGAATACGATATAGTCGAAGGCACACACAGCTGCAAGCCCGGCCGTATAGAGCAGTGCCTCACCGGCTGAGAGCTGGTGGCGGGCATCGTCGACTGCGGCCAGACCAACGATCAGCATCAACCAAACGGAACTCAGAAATACTTCCATGATGAGTGGTTGGGAGAAGGGATTCAGCGTAGGATGATAGTAGAAGTGCTGCCACACTTGTGGCGCGTACATCTGTATGAGTGCATAGAGCGTGGCGCTGCATGCAACGAGCAGACAAAGAAATGTGGGGTAGAAGGAGCGGATGTCGTTGAAATGAACGATATGGGCTCTTTGAGAGGAGATCTTTCTTATCAGATAGAACAATGAGATGACCACGATAACAATCAAAAAAATGAGCAAGTGGACATCGGAGAAAGTGGAGATAAATTGAGATATGGGGTCGTCGGGCACCACATTTTTAATCATCCTCGACTCATGCACCCATCCGAAGCGGTAGTCTGCTGTGGCTAACTGTATCCAAATGGAGTCGACGTTATCGTTGGGAAGTTCTCGGATATCGGCCACTACAACGTGTTGATGCTTATGTATGGCAAAAGAATCTGTTGGGAGATGCGAGAGATATTCTTCCGGCTGCTGTCGGATGAGCATAATAGAGTCGCTCTTGACCACAAAATTGTAGCCATTCGTGTAATGATGAGTGGAGGAAAAGGAGATGGAATCGATTTGATGCTGTGAGTAGCTGGCGAGCTTCGACATAGCACCAGAAGTCTTAGGCTTGTGAGAATAGCAACCGGTTAAGGCTGTTATCGTCACAAGCATGAGCAGGATATGGATGATCTTATTCCGCATAGATGTTCATCTGACATTCATTACACTTGAATTCTAATCTAAAACGTCTGCCGTCGCCCAAACGAAGGGTGAGGGGCTCACGCCATGTTGGACGTTGGCCACCCCGTTTCGAGCAGTAGCCAAGTGCATAGCGGATGCAATGACGGCACTGCATAATGAGGGGATGGCTTGCGGCGGCTTGGTTGTCGCATTCGAAAGCCGGCGCAGGGTGGGAGAGACCATTCCACTCATAAAAGGCCCGTGCTTCAGCATTCGCAATATTATAGAGGTAGGGGAATGATTTGTATTCCGGCTGCCAATAGTAGGTTGGTGTCGGCTCATTATTTGCCTTGCTGTGGCGTGAGGCTTGATAGGCTACATTCCATTGGCGGTCAAAGCGTTCTACGCAATCACGGCGTAGTTCTGAAAGCAAGCTGTTGGGGACAAAACAGTTGTCAGCGTTTCCTTCTATCCTAAATTCCATGCAGCGGTAAGGCGTGTCGCCTAATCTTGTAAGTTGCTTCTGAATATTTTCCTTTTGGGGACGCTTTGCTGGCTGATGACTGAAAACTACGTTGCTTGTGGCCTCGCAGGGGAATGCGGTTTGTAAAGTCCTCATTCGCATGTAGAAACCATCTTGGGCAAGCCCGAAGCTGATGTTGACATCTATCCGTCGTTCTGCCGTTTTTTCGTGTAGGGCCTTCTCGAATGCAACATCGTTGTTGCGATAGAGAGCAAGTCCTGGACGCAGATTGGCCGGCATTTTGAATGGATAGAGCCGGTTGTTTTCAACACGGTTTACCCGGAAACCTTCAAGCCTATGGTCGGTTGTAATGAAGCAGAGACCATCGCCGTTATTGAAAGTGGCTGTACCGGCCACATTGAACGAGTCACGACGAATCTCTTTCACCTTCCCTACAAACTCTCCCAACGCTTTTGGCGTATCGAAATTAAAGATGTCTGGCTGTCGTCCGTGTAAGAAATAAGTGGTGTAACCACGGTTGAAGGTCTTGTTAAGATCGGGCGTGAAAAAGTAATCCACCCTTCCTGCTGATGCACGTTGATAGCGCTCAGGATGTTTCTTGATGATAGCATCCAGCTGTTGTGAGTAGGCCGAGACGACATTCTTCACATAGGCGGCATCTTTCAGTCGGCCTTCGATTTTGAATGCACAGACTCCGGCATCGGCAAGCGACTGGAGACTGTCTATCTGGCACATATCTTTTAGTGAAAGCAGATGTCGGTTATGTTCCACAACTCTGTTGTCGGCATCTATTAAATCAAAGGTCATGCGGCAGAATTGCGCGCATTCGCCACGGTTGGCCGACCGTTTAAAGCAATATTGTGAGGCGTAGCAAACACCAGAATAACTGACACACAGTGCTCCGTGGACAAAGGCTTCAAGTTCTACGTTGGGGGCGGAATCATGAATAGCACTGATTTCCTCTACAGAAAGTTCGCGGGCAAGCACTACACGGTCGAAGCCAAGGCCACTGAGCCATTTCACTTTCTCGGCTGAGCGAGTATCGCATTGTGTGGATGCATGTAGGGCTATCCGCTTTTGGCGCAGTTTCATGGCTAATGGCGAATCGTCAGTGATTAGGCTAAGCAGTCCCATGTCTTGGATGAGCAATGCATCTACACCTGCATCGGCGAGTTGATCTACCAACTCTAAGGCTTCGTCAACCTCTTGATCGTAGACTATTGTGTTGACCGTTGCGTGGACGCTTACACCAAAGCGGTGGGCATAATTGCAAAGACTGCGTATGTCTTCGATGCTGTTGCCAGCAGCAGCGCGGGCTCCATGGTGTGAGGCACCGATATATATGGCGTCGGCACCATGGTCAACAGCAGCAATTCCACAATCCAGATTCTTGGCTGGAGCAAGCAGTTCGAGTGTTTGCATAGTTCGAAGTTATCCGATTTCGTTGATATTATAAGGAGTTTCTTGATACACGTAGTAGTTGATCCAGTTGCTGAAAAGCAGGTTGGCATAAGAACGCCATGTCACTTTGGGGCCTTTCGAGGGATCGTCATCGATGAAGTAGTTCTTAGGTTTTTCCACATCATCGCGTTTACCAAAATCGCGCCGGTATTCGTTACCGAGCGTGTCGGGAGCGTATTCCAAGTGGCCTGTGATGAAAAATTCGCGCCCACCGCGTGCCATGATCATACTTGGTCCGCTTTTTTCTCCCTCTGCTATCAGTGTGAGGTCATGACAGTTCTGAATATCTCCCTTTCTCACTTCTGTGTGACGGCTGTGGGGCATGAAGAAGCGATCATCAAATCCACGGAAAATGGGGAGTAACGGATCAAGGGGCCTTTGCTCAAACACTCCGAACAACTTCTTCTTGAGAGGATATTTGGGTATTCCGTAGAAGTGATAGAGACCTGCTTGTGCAGCCCAGCAAATGTAAAGGGTGGAAGTCACGTTGGTACGGGCCCAATCGAATATCTCTTGAATCTCGTCCCAGTATTCTACTTCCTCATAAGGAAGCAACTCAATAGGGGCTCCCGTTACGATCATTCCATCCCATTTCTGTTTTTTGAGCACTGCAAAATCCTTGTAAAACATCAACATGTGTTCGATAGGCGTATTTTTGGGCGTGTGGCTTCGGAGCTTCATAAAGTTGACTTCTATTTGGAGTGGTGTATTGGAGAGCAGCCGGATGAGGTCTGTTTCGGTCGTTATCTTGAGTGGCATCAGATTGAGGACGACGATCTTCAAGGGGCGAATCTCCTGCGAATGAGCGCGAGCCTCGTCCATCACGAAGATGTTCTCTTTCTTCAAAAGTTCTATTGCAGGAAGTTGATTGGGAATTCTTAAAGGCATTTTTATGTATTGATGGTTGAAGACAGAACGAAAGAAGAAAAATTTATGCAAACAAGGCTTCCCCATTCAGAATTAATATCTCACATGGTTGGTCTTCTTTTCTATTGCTGATATCCTCCTATGTCCTTATTATAAGTTGCAAACTTTCATTGCAAAGATAGCAATAAATAAACAAATGACCAAATAAGGTACAAAAAACCTTTCTTTTCAATGGTTTGTCTAATAAAACAGAGTTGCTTCGTGAATGAAGCAACTCTGTTTAAATATTGTTGTGGATTGCACGGACAGTTTTTTCTCTCCCAATGCAATTGCAGTTTTCAATTGTCAACCATTACCACAGGTGCAGACGCTCGCTCTCGGGGATAAACATCTTGTCGCCGGGCTTCACACCGAAGGCTTCATACCAAGCATCGATGTGGGGCAGAGCACCATTGACACGCCATTTACCGAGGGAATGAGGATCGCTCTTTGTACGTGAGCGGATTTCAGCCTCCGTGATGTTGTTGGCCCAAACGCCTGCATAGGCAAGGAAGAAACGCTGTTCGGGTGTGAGCCCGTCGATGGTTTTAAGCTTCTGTCCTTTTGTGGCGTTGAGGAAAGCGTTGTAAGACACTTGTAGTCCTCCATGGTCGGCCAGGTTCTCGCCAAGAGTGAGGCGGCCGTTGCCTTTGAGGTCGGGAAGTACGTTGATGTTGCTGAAGAAGTCGGCATATTTGTCAGTGCGTGCTACAAAGTTTTTCGCGTCGGCCTCTGTCCACCAGTCCTTCATGTTGCCGTCTTTATCGTACTGTCTTCCTTGGTCGTCGAATCCGTGGGTCATCTCGTGACCGATGACAACACCAATGCCGCCATAGTTGAAGGCATCGTCGGCCTTGGGATCAAAGAAGGGATATTGCAGAATGCCTGCAGGGAAACAGATTTCGTTGGTTGTAGGATTATAATAAGCGTTCACCGTCTGAGGAGTCATGAGCCATTCGTCCTTGTCGACGGGCTTTCCAGCCTTCTTGTTGATGTCGTACTGGTCGAGGAATCTCAAGCAGTTCATCACATTCGTCAGATACGACTCTTGGGGGTTGATCTTCAGTCCGCTCATATCCTTCCATTTATTGGGGTATCCCACTTTCACATAGAAAGCGTCAAGCTTTGCATGGGCAGCCTTCTTGGTCTCTGCGCTCATCCACGTCTGAGCGTCGATGCGTTGACCGAGGGAGATTTGCAGCTGTCGGATAAGTTCCTCCATGCGCTTCTTGCTTGATGCCGGGAAGTAGCGCTCGCAGTAGATTTTGCCCAAAGCCTCACCTAACACGGATTCAACTTGGGAAGTAGAGCGCTTCCATAGTGGAAAGTCCTGTTGACGCCCATGCATTGCCTTACCGAAAAAGTCGAAGCGGGCGGCTTCGGTGGCTGAAGACAGGTAGCTTGACGACCATACAATGGCATTCCATTCCATGTAGGCGCGCAGTTCATCAGCTGAGAGAAGTCCCAATTCGGCGTTGGCTCCACTGACAAAAGCAGGTTGCCCGACTACCATTTCCTGGAAATACTCGCTCTTAACGCCTTCAGCGTTGAGGAAGGATTCAAGCTGGACATTGGGATATTTGCTCTGGAATTCCTTCAATGTAAATTTATTGTAGTTGGCTTGTGGGTCGCGCAGTTCTGTGTTGTTTTTAGAGGCGATGGCAAGCGCGGTTTCGAAGCGCAGAATGGCATCGCGCTTGGCTTGGGCCTGCTGGGCGTTGAAACCATAGAGCTGGAACATCTTCACGATGAAATCCTTATATGCAGACCGAATCTTGGCTGTGGCCTCATCGTTGTCGAGATAATACTCTTTCTGTCCCATAGTGAGTCCGCCTTGATAGACATTGAGAATGTTCATCTTGGCATTGCGCTCATCAGCGCCGAATCCAATGCCGAAAGGCATGCCCCAACCAAATGCGGCATATTTATTGCGCACCTGAATCAAATCTTCTACAGTCTTGGCGCTTTCCATCTCGTTGAGAATGGGCTGCAAGGGCGCGATGCCTTCCTTGTCGCGGCGAGTGGAATCCATCGCCAAACGATAAAATTCGGAAAGTTTCTGCTCTGTTGTTCCTGGCTGATATTTCTTCTTTTGCAAATCTGTCAGGATACTGTTGATGCGTTTGTTGTTGTTCTCCTGGAGAAGATCGAACGAGCCGTAGCGGCCATAAGCTGCAGGCAGGGGATGAAGCTTCTGCCAGCCACCGGTAGCATACTGATAGAAATTGTCGGCCGGTCTCACTGTCTTGTCGAGGTTCTTAACCTCAATGCCGGATTTCGATTGAGCCGTTCCCGTCATAGGGGTGACGATCATCAAAACCATAGGAAAAAAATGTTTAATCGTCATGTGGTTTTAAATTTTTAGTATGAAATGGGTTAACAAAAATAATTAGTTCTCTGATTTTATCTGTTCTAAAGCCTCTGAGAGTTCCAACCATCTGTCGTTCTCTGCGTCGAGTGTCTTTTTCGTCTCCGTGTATTCCGTAACGAGTTTCATGTCCGATGCGTTGGCGGGTTGGGCCAGGAGTTCATCAAGTTCCTTCAAGCGATTTTCCATCTTGGCAATGTTTTTCTCGCATTCGTCCACGGCCTTTTGTGCCTTTTTAACCCGTTTCTGCTGTTCTTTTCGATCGGCGTAGCTGATCTTGTTGGCAGATGGTTGTGCATCAGTTTTAACTTCGGATGTTGTTGCGGCCGATGCCTGCTGGCCAAGTGCTTCGTGGATAGTCTCGGCATTGTGAGCCCTCAGATAATCGTAGATACCACCAAGATGTTCCTTCACATGGCCACCGCCGAATTCATAGACCTTGCTGACGAGCCCGTCGAGGAACTCACGGTCGTGGCTCACGATGATGGCTGTTCCGTCAAAAGCCTTAATGGCCTCCTTGAGCACTTCCTTGGAAGGAATGTCGAGATGGTTGGTAGGCTCATCCAGAATGAGCAGGTTGACAGGTTCGAGCAGCAACCGAATCATTGCCAGTCGGCTACGTTCGCCGCCACTAAGTACTTTCACCTTCTTCTCAGAGAGCTCACCTCCAAACATGAATGCTCCTAAGAGATCATTGATCTTCAGTCGCATGTCACCCGTGGCAACGCGGTCAATCGTGTCGTAGATGGTGAGGTTCTCGTCGAGCAGCTGTGCCTGATTTTGGGCGAAGTAGCCAATCTGCACGTTATGCCCGATCTTAAGATTGCCTGTGAAGGGAATTTCTCCCATGATACATTTCACGAGTGTAGACTTACCCTCACCGTTCTTACCTACAAAGGCTACTTTCTCACCGCGCTTTATGGTGAGGGTGACATGGTCAAACACGGTGTGGTGGCCGTAGTCCTTTCTCACGTCGTCGCAAATGACCGGATAGTCACCACTTCGCAGGCAGGGAGGAAAATGGAGATGCATGGCCGAATTGTCGATTTCGTCCACTTCCACTGGTACGATCTTCTCCAATTGGCGAATGCGCTGCTGCACCTGCACGGCCTTCGTGGGCTTATAGCGGAAGCGCTCGATAAACTCCTTGATGTCGGCTATCTCCTTCTGCTGGTTGGCATAGGCCCTCAGTTGTTGTTCGCGGCGCTCTTTGCGCAGGTTGAGGTACTCGTCGTATTTTACGCTGTAGTCCTCAATGTGATGGCAGGTGATCTCTATGGTGCGGTTGGTGACATTGTTGATAAACGCGCGGTCGTGGCTCACCAGCACGACAGCTTTCGCGCCTGTGGCGAGGAACTGCTCAAGCCATTGTATGCTCTCGATGTCGAGATGGTTGGTAGGCTCATCGAGCAGTAGTACGTCGGGATGCCGCAACAGTATCTTGGCCAGCTCAATTCTCATTCGCCATCCGCCAGAGAACTCTTTGGTGGGGCGGTCGAAATCGGTCCGCTCAAAGCCCAGACCTGCCAGCGTGCGCTCTATTTCGGCCTCATAGTTGTCGCCGCCGAGCAGCAGATAGCGGTCGTTCTCTTGTGTAAACTTCTCGATGAGCTGCTGATATTCCTCGCTCTCGTAGTCGGTACGTAGTGCCAACTGTTTCTGCATTTCATCAATGCGGTGCCTCATGGCGATAGTGTCGGCAAAAGCTTTACGCGCCTCAGCCTTCACAGTCGTATCGTCAGAAATTTTCATCACCTGCGGCAGATAGCCGATTGTCGTGTCGTTGGCCACCGTCACGGTGCCGCTCGTCGGCTTCTGGTGCCCGCACAATATTTTCAACAAAGTTGATTTACCGGCGCCGTTTTTCCCCACAAGTGCTATGCGGTCGTGGTCGTTGATGACGAAACTCACGTTGTCAAACAAAGGCTCAGCACCGAATTCAACCTTTAAATTCTCTACTGATATCATCAAATAATTATTTGTCGATTGCAAAGATAAGGATAAAAAGTGAGAATAGCGATATTTTATCATTATTTATTGATAAAATAGATGATGAACTGCTTCGTTTGCTCCTTGATCAGTTTGCCCTCCGCGACTAACAGAGAGAGCCATTTGTTGGCCATTTGCTTACTGAGTCCGAACTGGGATTGCATCGCAGGGCAGGTGATGAACCGGTGCTGAGTGAGATAGCTGTCAATCTTTGCCCAAAGTTCTTCTTCGGTATACTTTACCGATTTTGTGGAGTAGTTGGACTTGGCAAATGTAATGTCCCCAGCCACTTCATCATAGAATCTTTTCTCTGTTCTCAGTCGGATGGCCTGCATCGAGATGTCCTTGCCTGTAATCTTGTAGCCAGACTGTTGTGCCTTGGGGCTGAGGCCTGCCTTTACCGACAGCCAGCCGATCCCGGGCAGATAGGCGCGTCCGGCTTGCTGCAACTGGTTGATGACAATCTGGCGGAACTCTGTGAATACAGCTTTGATGTCGCCCTTCTTCAGGGTACTGTTGGCTTCTACGACTTCTGCGATGTGCTCCTCGTCCATGGGTTTTTGGGTGCGGAGGGAAACATAATTCTTCCTATTCCCCTCTCCGTGCACATTCTCCAATTTGTGAATTTCATACTTGATTTGCATAGTGTTCAGATTTTATGTGTTTATCATTCAGTGTTTCTCTCTTTTTCGTTGTGAACTCATGGTTCGTTTTGTGGATATTGAATCCGTCTTCCTTTTGCCGGCCCACGGGGCTCCAGATGTAAGCCCGCCGGCATGCATCTGTCGCCCAGTGGGCTACCACATAGCGGCTACCATAAGTATGACGGTTCTGATAGGCGAATGTTGCATGGCAGCAGGATAGACTTAAGGATAGATTCCTTCAAGCCCCTTATCCTTCAACATTCTTAGAGTTGCTGTCTTCATATCAAGGCAACGAAACGCGTGTAGTATCACCGTTTGATGATATATATATAGAAAGAGATGACGGGAAACTCTCCGATGAGTTGTTCATTCCACTGAAAGTAGCAGGTCTCGTATACGCCGCAGTATATCTTGGGGTACGCTTATCGTCTGAGGTGGAAATAGCAAAGATGGCATTGATCCCGTCTGGCCAGATGGGAATCTGGCACACAAAAAAGGGCCCGATCAGATCGGGTCCTTTGTAGGAATGGAAATGACAGGAAAGATCCATCGTCATTTGCCGAAGTAGCCTTGTTTTATTGTTTACCTGTTTGCCTTCTCTATGTCTTCGAGCAGTTTCACGGCATCGACATACTGCTCTATTCCCAATGCCACATCCTTAGCCGCTTTCATGGCAAGAACCACCGTCTGTGGCCTGTGTACAACATCGCCTCCTGCGAAGACACCACGTCGTGTTGTCATGCCTGAGGGACGCTCAACGACTTTCACATATCCCTTTTCGTCGACATCTATGCCTTCGGTAGTAGACACAATGCGGTTGGCCGGACGTGAGCCGATGGCGAGGAAGATGCGGTCAAAGTTTTCCGTACGCTCCCCGTCGTCGCTCTTTATGCGCACACTTCCCAAACGCCCCTCGCCGTTGTCGAGAAACTCCGTGATCGTGGAATGCCACCAAAATTTTACACCTTCTTTGACAGCTTCCTCATATTCGGCCTGGATTGCAGGCATCTGTTCCTGCCCACGACGGTAGATAACAGTGACATCGCAGCCCATGCGTATGGCTGTCCGCGCCGCATCCATAGCCACGTTGCCACCACCGATGACACCCACGCGCTCACCCTCTTGGATAGGCACCATCTCCCGACCAATAGCTCCCTCGTTGAAGGCGTTGACCTGGTGGAGCAGATAAGTCGACTGGCTGACTCCTCTCAGTTTGGAGCCAGGGACATCATTCATATTCTGTGGAATGGCTGTTCCCGTACCCATAAAAATGGCATCATATCCTTCGGCGAAGAGTTTGTCAACAGTGATGCCGTTGGTGCCCACAAGTGTGTTGTTGACAAAGTTGACTCCGAGCTCGGCAATCTTCAGAATTTCCGATCGTACTACATCTTTGGGCAACCGGTATTCGGGAATACCCCACATCAGGACTCCGCCAGGCTCCGGTTGACCTTCATAGATGGTCACGGCAAAACCCTTACGTGCCAGATCGCCGGCCACCGTCAGTCCGGCAGGTCCGGAACCGATGACTGCAATACGCCCACGGGTCTTCTGTGGCACCGGCTCACGGGTGAGCCGCATCTGCGTATCGAAATCAGCGATAAACGACTCGATGCGTCCTATCTGGACCGGATTTCCCTTTCGGGCCAGCACGCAATGTCCCTGGCACTGCTTCTCATGGGGACAGACGCGCCCGCAGATGGCTGGGAGGTTGGAGACCTCGTTGATCGTTTCCATGGCAGCACCTAAGTTGCCCTTCGACAACTGGTAGTTGAATTCTTTGATATGGTTGCCGATGGGACACCCCTTCTCACACAGTGGAACTTTACAATGCAGGCACCGCTTGGCCTCGTCGATAGCCTCGCGCATGGTAAAAGGGTGACGCACAACCTGAAAATTATCACTTGTCATTATTTCTTATCTTTTTTGTTATCTTTTATAATTAACGACTTTTATTGATGAAAATGGACTACCCATTAGAATTTAGGTTGATTATTTATCTTTCAATCGCGCATTCATCCACCACCACTGGATGATTCCCCTTTGTGCCAAGAAAAACAGGAAGGCAACCCAAAGGGCATGATTGCCTATGTGGCCACAAAGCGCAAAATATACGATGAAGAAAGAACCCGCTGCTATCGCGGATGAAATGAGCATACCGCGTGTGGCTGTGATGCCGATGAAAATACCATCGTAGATGTAGGCCATAAATCCTGACAAAGGAATCAGGCAGGCCCACAACCTGTAGTCGGCGGCAGCGCGCAGCACTTCGGTGTTGTTGGTAAGGATAGAAAGAAATCCTTGTCCGCCAAAGAAATATAAGCATGAAAAAATGAGTGTCATCAGCCCGCCCCATATCATGAGTGCCCTCACTACGGCATGGAAGGCTGTCGTGTTGCCCGCGCCTTTGTAGCGTCCGCACAAGGCTTCGGCTGCGAAGGCAAATCCATCCATGAAATAAGAGAACAGCGTAGAGAAGGTCATCAGCAGCGCATTGACCGACAGTATGATATCGCCTTCGCGCGCTCCGGCTGCTGTGAAAAAAAAGTTTACGGCAACTAAAAATAAAGTGCGGAGAAAAATGTCACGGTTGACAAGGAAAAATTTGCGCAACTGCGCGCCCTGCAAGATAGCTTTCAGCGGCTTGCGATAGCGGAGAAGACGGACGTAGCTGTGGAACCAAAAGCACAGAGTCGTCAGGAAACCAACCCATTGCGAGAGAACTGTGCCCAATGCCACTCCGTCGATCTTCATACCGAGCGCGAAGACAAAATAAAGTGAAAGTAAAATGTTGACTGCCACCTGGACGATGCTGACTAACATGGGGAGTCGTGTGTTCTGCATGCCCACATACCATCCCGTCACGGCATACAATCCAAAAACCGCAGGTGCCCCCCATATCACTATTTTATAATAGGTATAGACGAGGGGCATCAGCGTTGCTGATGGTGATATGACTGTGACTGCCAGATGAAGAATCGGTGACTGGAAAACCAAAAAGAGCAAGGCTATGGTCAAGCCTAAGAGAAGTGAGCGGGTGAATATGGTCATGACATCCAGCAAATCCCTACGTCCTAAAGCTTGGGAGGTCAGTCCACTGGTCGACATGCGCAGGAAACCGAAAACCCAGTAGACAACGTTGAAAATCATCGTACCTACGGCAACAGCGCCAATATAAGCGGCTGCACCAAGGTGTCCGACGATTGTTTGGTCGACCAATCCTAAAAGCGGTACCGTGATGTTGCTCACGATAGAGGGAAAGGCCAACTGAAGAATTTGCCGGTTGTAGTTGGTCATCAATTCACTTTCTCCATCAGTTTACCATCTTGCCACTCGATGCTCTTACGCTTGTGATTGAGGCGATAGTCGCATCTCGAACTGCCATCGGGTGATTCGAAATGCAGAACTCCGTTGGAATAATAGAAAGTGCCTTCGGCAGATTCCGCATCATTGATTTGTTCCTTGAGGTGATTGCCGCGAATGACAACAGTGATTTTCCCAAGTCCGTCGTTTCCGGTATCGTTGTATGTCCATGTGCCTTGTACCCAAGCCGGAGCTTCCTTGGCATTCACCTCTACAAAGTCGTCGTCGTCCTTGTTGTCGGGTGGGGTGGTATTGTCGACTTTGCTCACTGGGGCCGCATTATCCAAGTCGTCGGATGAAAAGCCATTGCACATATTGATCACAAGAATGATGAACCCCATGATCACAGCCGAGATCACGGCACGCCCCAGGCAAGAAGACATGAAACGGCTTTGTTGCGACATATACTGCGGCGGATACTCTCTGTAGCCATGATAATTGTACGGCCCGTTGGATGTATGAGCCGATGGCGAAGCAGGAGCTTGATTCTTCTTTGGCCGACGGTTGGAAGGTCGTGCCTGAGATCTGGCACTCTGTGAAGAGCGGTCGTTGGCAGTTGTACGGGGAGGGGTCTGTTGCTGCGAACCATCAACGGGTACAGCCTCCTTGGCTGCCTTTTCTGCCGCAGCCGCTTCTTCTTCGGTCAGCTGGTAGGTGAAGGGAGTGCCGCAACGTGGGCAGTTGCAAGCTACTTCAGTGATTCCGGGTATCGTCTCCACATCGAAAGTGAGACGGCATTTAGGACATTTTACTTTCACGATATTTCAAACGTTTCTCGATCATTAACTTTCAAAGGCCACTACGGCTTTGCGCAGCATACGCCATACCCCGCCGTCCAATGTGGCTTTTCCTTCTTCTACGGTATCTATACGCCGGGGCATCACGCGAGCATTGCCCATAATTTTGCAGACCGGTTTGATGAACTGGCTCACGCTGATATTAGCTGTTGCTACGGCTTCGGGTGTAGACAGCATGATGAAAGTGCCGTTGCGGCCATCACGGGTAGAGAGCTGGTAGATGCTTTTGCCTGCCTGCTGCTCCTCGGAGAAGTCTTCGAAGACTCCGTCGGGAGTTGGTGCGGAGAGATAAATCGTTTTGTATTCGGTCTCGACTGGCTTTTGCAGCTTTTGCTGGTCAGATGCCTCTACGACTGGCACAGCGGATGGAGTGCCTTGCAGTGCCTTTACTTGGCTCTCCAATTCTTCCACTCGTTGTTCCAGTCTTGCCAGACGCTCTGATAGATTATCTGTTTGCTCTGTCATAATTAAAGGTTTTGAATCAGATTCTCACGAATGGATCCGATAATGGGATAGAAGAACATGGTGTCCTCGATCTCGTCGCCTCCATTCTTGGTATCTGTGTTGCGGTTGACAAAGTTCCAACCGTTTACCAGATGATGTTCCAAATTCTTGTTCACCAGCTCCTTGAAGCGCAGCAGGCTGTTATAGTCAACAAGGAATCGGTCGACAACCTGTACGTCGTCGCACAGCTTGCAGAAGAAGTCGTTGTACTTCTTCACTTGGTCTATGATCTCTTGGCGGATCTCTGGATTGTCCATGTCGTCGTAAACAAGCTTCTCCTTGGCGATCATTGAGTAGTTGTAGATAAGCTTACTGTCGAAGCTGTCCATCATCTTATTCAGTTGTGCTACCTGGGCGCATCCACGGCTCTCGCGCACCTGCATCAGCGCTCCACGACAAGTGATCTGCTTGGGCTCTTTCTTTTCCATGACGACAGAAAAACCGTCGACATCGTATTTCTCGCCATAAATGCGCTCGAAGACAGCCTGAGTGAGCTGATCCAAGTCGCGCTGCGAACCGACGATATCAAGCACCTTCGAACCTGTTCCGGAGAACATGACCGAACGGGGCTTCTCCAGTCCGCGGTGCTTCATCATGCTGGCCACATAATAGATGAGCGTCACGTAGAAGTAGATGAAAATGATCTTACGCTCGCCATCCTGGTTGAGCAGCAGGTTGTAGGAGAATACATCCTTGCCCTTGACCACCTTGTTGTTGATGACAGAGAACAAGAAAGCGTTGATGTCCTCACTCTTCTTCTTCTCTGTGATGTCCTCGAGGATGCCGGAGAGCTCGCCGTAGGTTTCGTCGTCGTGCTCAAAGTGCTTGCGAAAATGTTCCACATATTTTATGAGCATCGGGTTGCTGTCGCCATGGGGTACTTCGGAGAAGCCATCGCCGAAGAGTACGTTAGCGGCAAAGCGGAACGAGGTGAGGAATGAGGGTTGCTGGGCGTTACTTCCGAAGACAACGACGTCGCTGGAACCACCACCGATATCGATGCTTGCAACGGTTGAGGCCGCGCCAAGAAATCTGCTGGACGACTTGTAGAAATAGTAGGGTGCCACCGACTCTGGCATCTGGATAAGATTGTCGCTGTCGGGCTGGACGTTGAAGACGTCGCGGAAGATTTTGCTCCATGTCTCACCGATCTTGCGCACATTGCCGACTTTCATGGCTAAAGGATAGAACCACACAAGCCGTGTCTTTTGCAAATCGCCGTTCTCTAAAAGTACCTTTGTGCGCATGAGCAGGGCCAGTTCGGTGAGATAGGCCTTCACGCGTTTGCTGTTGGCCAGGTCGGTACTCCACTTCAGATTGGCAACGACACGGTTGGCATAGCCTAAGCTTTCCTTTTCATAAACGAAGGGGATATTGGCATCGCCAAGAGCCACAATCTCGTCTACGGTCTCCGCATCCAGCCGATCGGGCTCGGAGAGTACTGTACGCTGTGGAAATCCATAGTCCTCACCCAAAGCTTTGGGCAGGAATTCCTGCTTCATCAGCGCGTCATAGTAAACATTGTTGCCATTATAGAGCGTGGCAAGCAAACGCTGCCGTGCCTCGCTGTTCATCGACAGAGGGGCTGGCATCTTTTCACCTGCCATGAATTCCACATGGGTGTTGGTCGTACCAAAGTCTACCGAGAACGTCAAGGCCTCATGTCCCGGAACATAATCGGGCCAGTTGGGGCATACGATGCCTTCGGCTGCGATGCCACCGTGATCATCAATGAGTCGGAGCTGCATATAGTCGAAGCTGTCGCTCACCGAGTAATAGTCGGAACCGATGTGTTTCTCGGCTTTCAGGCTGCGCTGGCGGCAAACCACCTTTTGCTCGTCGAGGTAATTCTTATAACCATTTTGGGCAAAATCCATCTGCAGGCTGCATCCCGAGAGCATGCCCATGGAGCGGTCGACAAGCTGTACTTTGTACGCGTCGCCGTGGCCCAGCCGCACAAAGGGGAACACGGTGAGTGTGAACGGCAGGGTCAGGAATACGCCACGGTCGTTCTTCTCGTCGTAGCGCAGATCCATGTCGTGCTCTTGGATATAGGTGCGTTCAAGGGTGACAAACTGTCCTGCTTTCTGTACGGGGATGCGCAGAATCACGCGCACGCTTTCAACGCCTCCGATCTTAGAATGAATCAATTCGAAGCGCGGGCGTCCAGAGATGGTGCCGCGAAGGTCTTCAGCATTGAAATACTTAAAGAACAGGGGCTTCAATGGCAAAAGAAAATCGTGATCGTCGGCGTCGCGTGAACCCTGTTGGCGGTTTCCATTGAAGAAACAAATGTTGTCGAGCGTATAATCGAGCTTGATCAGTACCGGCTGAAGGAAGTCTTCGGTAGTCAACCAAGGATACTGATGGGATGTCGCGGGCAGGATACGCTTCTCGGGCACGGGCGCGTAGTCTTCAGGGCGAATGATGGTTGCGTCGTCCCAAGGACCTGTAATATAGCGGAAAGGCTCCAAAGCATTGAGATGATTCTGGAGAACAAGAGGCAGGCGGTCGTCTTGTTCGCGTGAGGCACGGATAACGAAGTCGCTCTTGCTGATGGCGGCTTGGATATCAGTACGGCGCACACAATAGAAGGGAACTCCGATGGCTTCCACTCCGTTGTCGAGCATGTCAAAATTAGTGTCCAGCCATGTGCGAGCCTTTTCAGTGGCTTGCAGATCCACTGCCCGTGGATTACCGATCTCATTAATGATTTCGGCCTGCAACTTGCTGTCCAACAAGGGAAGGTTGGTGATCAGGTAGGCGTTCACTTCACCACAATTCTTCTTCAAGTCGGGGAAAGCCGTGAAGAGCGCATAGACGTACTTGATGAACTTTTCTTGACGCTGGTAGAGTGGGCGCCATGTCTGGAAGAGATTGACATTTTGTTCTACAGGGATGTCGCAGAAGTCTTCTTTTGCATTTGGGGTTGCCATCCAAAGGGTGACTGGAGAGGTGGAGCCAATCACTTTGTCGCCGCTGACCAGGAAGAAGAGCTTATCGAGCTGATCAAAGTTGAACGCCTCCTTGTCTTGTTCGAGAAACATTTCTATTGTCTCACCTAACAAGCGATGCTGTGGGTCGCTCTTCAGACGCTCTACTTCTGTTTGTCGGTTCCAAACGATGATCTTCAGTCGGTTGCTGAGTTCAGTATAGTTGAAAAAGAGCTGGGCAATGTCTAAAGCATTGCTCACGAGTCGTTCGTCCATCAGTTCTCCCTTGAGATTGGGATGCACAGAGAGGCGTTTGAAGGCATTCTTCACCAGGTCCATCTGTGCAAATGGAGAGGGAATAGCCGTGCGGGGCTTTGCCGACAAACCACCGTTTGGGTCACTGATTTGTTCTATCTCGTCGGCGTTGTACTGCCCGTTGAGAGTGATCCAGCCTTCGCCTGTTGTCTTATTGTTATAGCTTAATACGTTCATCTTAATTGCTTACTGTTGAATGGGTTAGACGATTCCATCAAACTTTTCGTCCACCAACTTATCAAGTACGGTGTCGAGCAGTGACATCAGCTTTAGGGCTGGACTTCCGTTTTGGAAACGATTCTGTTTTGTTGCGGCCTGACTCTCCTTGTTCAATGCAGAGAGCAGATTCTTATAGTCAAGAGCACTCTTGAAGAATCCCGACCGTGAGGCAATGCCGTTTAAGCTGTCAGCCAATTTATCCGTACCAACGTTGAACGGGCGGAAGGCTCGCTGATTGTGTCCCATCTCACCCAGCCATGTCAGATAGCCACCATAGAAATCGGAGGTGAGTGTCTTGAAGAAAGTAGTAGCCAAGAAACCTTTTGCGAGTTCAGGTTTGTCTTCTGTGTATCCGCGACCAATGTCGTTGGCCAACTGATTCTGTATATATAAATAGGTAAGGTGCCATTTGCATAGTTGCTTGTTCACCTCTATGCGCGTGGTGAGACCAAAATCCTTCAGCGTCAAATCCGTCTTGTCGTTGGCCAGACCATATTCTTTAAAGATAGGGCTGAGCGCATTCCCATTCTCTGTTTGCAGTTGGGAGTCAGGAATCTGAAGGAAATCCAAGATAGACAGAGCGCCGACATATTCTACGACATGTGCATCGTTGCGCTGTCCGTTACCGCCTGGATCGTTGAAATAAGGATTGGAGGGTACCTCATCGCCCAAGTAGTAGCAAGCATTCACTTTCGACATGTTGAGATCTTTACCGTCGCGGCGCAGTCCTGTGAGGTTGTCGTGATAGTAATAGAGTGCGCTCTTGGTCTTCGAGATAAAGTCGGCACGCGAAATGGGGCTGTCTGGATCTTGCTGCACATTGAAGTAGGGCAATACGGTCAAAGCACCGATCTTTGCATCGCGCAAATCTCCACGATTGTTGATGTTGGGGTTGTTGGCCGCATTGCGAATGTTCTTCACGATTACAGGGTATCCTGCCGCACCCGTACCTCCGAAGATACTTGAAACGACGAAGATGCGGTCGTTTTTCTGAAAGACATTACTAAACTGTTTGAATTCCTCAGAGTCCTTAAACTCATTGAGAGCCACACTGCCGATGTTTGGCGAGCCTACAAATCCTATATCCATTTTGGTCTTCAGCTGGTCTTCGCTGAAGAGAATTGATACTAAAGCCTGATTGGCAGTGTCCAGAGTGGAGTAGGAGAGGAAATCTTGAAATTGCTTCGACTCTATGCCTGCAAGATTGAAAAGAAAAGAGTCGCTGAGGTTGGAGCCGTTGGGAAGAATATCGCTCAAAGAGGAGATCTTCACCGAGAAGAATCCTTTTGACACATTCACTTCCTCGCCATAGAGACTGCGGCGCAATTGTTTATACCAGCGCATCAGGTTGTCTGTGCGCTTAAGGTCCTCGTTGGCTTTATGTGGGTCAACGATAATTGGCACAATCTCAAGAGGCATAGGCAGCCCCTGCTCGTCAATGGGATGAACGCCGGCCGCCAATTGCATGATCAACGGACGCATGACGCGCGAACCCGTGCCGCCAACTAAAAATAGAAACAGTCGCATTTTATTTATGTCTATGCTATCTTTATGAAATATCTTATTGGGAAAAGTTCCTTATTATGCTGCTTCAAGGCATCAGAATATCCGTGGATGCTTACTCCGGGATGGGTGTGTGCCGGCAGTTTGTACTCCACCATCTCATGCTGTAGCTGGCAATCACGAACAACAACACTTCTACGAGCAGATTGGTCATGGAGAAACCGAAGAGCTGGTCGCTGTAGTCTACGCCGTCGTTGGCGAATATGCCGTCGCAGTAGTTGTAGGCTGTGATGCTTGAGGCAATAGCTCCTACACCTAAGACGATAAGCCAATGATACCAGCGAGAGAAACTCACCGAGTTGATGACGTAGTAGAAAATCCCTGCTAAACCCCATGCGATCACAGCGGAGAACAGTGTCGTCATGAAGTAGAGGTTGTTGTTGTACATCTCGTTGGCAAACTCTGTCTGGCCCGAGAACATCGAGTCCAGAATTGTACTCGAGAGCAGCAACAATGCCAATGTAGCCATTAATCCGGCGATGAGGTAAATAGTGTATTTTTTCATTGAGTTCTTAAATGTTTTCCCTTTTTTCTTATCAAATATTATCTGTCAATTTCAAGATCCATCTTGAAGTAGCAAGGCGTTCCGTCTGCGTTGCGTGCATAGCTGTCGTAGATGCCTTGCAGGAGATATTTAAGTCCGAACGTAGTCATAGGTTCGATCGACGTATCGTCGTCGTCATTGCTCATGTCTACCCAGCGTGGGAGCTTGTTGAGCAATTTGATGCTGATGTCCTGGGCGCTGGGCTTATCGAGAGTCAGAACGAAAATATGTGTGGCAGTTCCAAGATATTTTTTCTCGTTGGGAGTCATGTCAGAGGACTTCACCTCACGGATCTGCTTAATCTTCACATTTCCTTCCGACTGTACAGTGTAATTGTTGATGTCGGTCAGATAATCCTTGTCGATAAACATTCCGCTGAGGTCCACGGCCAGCTCAAGTTGCAAATCGCCGGAGTTCTTGTCTACTTTCACATCCTTGATTTTCGTTACTTGTGTGTCCTGTCCACGTTCTGGACGGAACGAACCTCTCATATCGTTGCCAGCGAGCAGCAGTGAGTAATAAGGTTCGTAGAGATCGTCGGTGTCAAAGAGATACATGTTTTGGAATCCTCTCAGGTGCGGAAAATCGCAGAAGGTCTGATAGTTGGCATTCTTAGTCAGACGACGCATAACCTTGTTGTCGCCGACAAGGATGATATAATAGGGACGTTTGCCATGATAATCTTTTCCAGACTGAGGGGAATTGTAGGGGTAGTAAGGTCCATCATAGCTTCCCGTCATTTTTACGATGAGCATGCTCTTTTCCTTCACGCTGGTTTTGAAGACGTTGGATGTCATACCTTGGGCTTCGGCAAATACTTTTTGAGGGTTCACGCCAGCCATGTCACGAGTACTGTAGATCATATCCGTCACGAGGATACTCAGCTCATCCTTTCCTGTCTTGTTGAGGATATTGTCAAAAATCTGTCCGAAATCGGTATAGCTGGCATCTCCCATTCCTTTTGTTGAGCCAAAAATATCTGCATCACGCACAAATTGCTGAAGACCTTTGGGATAGGGAGTCACCGAAGAGTTGACAACGAACATCTTGTTGTCATTGCCAGGAAGTGCGTTGAGCATATTAACGATAGCAGCCTTGAAAGACCCGTCGCCCTGTGGTGAGTCGTAAGGCACCATCGACCCCGAGCGCTCAAGGTAGAAGTTCACCTTGATGGCCACGTTGGTGAAGCTGATCGTTTTGGGAGGGCGGCGATTTTCAAAGAAATCCTCAATGTAATCTTCTACGGCGTCCTCGTCGAGCTCTCCGTTTTTGAAGAAATCCTTAAAGCGGGCTTTGTTTTTTTCAAGAAACGTCTTGATGCGCGTCCAGTCATTGGCATCAACTGTAGCGTCATTCTCTGCTACTTCTAAAAGCAACTTGTTGAATTCTTTTTGGGGGCCGTTATTGCAGGAAGTAAACGTCAAGGCCACTCCCATAAACGCAACAGCAAAAGGATATAGAAATCTTCGTTTCATCGATTATCCGAATTATTATTATTTTTCAAGTTGCAAAATTAACAAAAAATCTTAAGAATATACCATTTTGTCTCAACGATTTAATATTATTTGGTGATGCAACAATGAAAAAGTCCTTATATTGGGATAATCTTTGAATCATTTGTGATTATAAAGCACAATTTTTATTTTCAATGTGTATAGTCGAGAGTCGGATGAGCAAGCGTTAGAGCGTTAGAATTTCCCGATTGACAAATACATACAAAAAAAGAGGCAGAACGTATTCTACCTCTTTGACTTCTTAAACTTACGATAGATTTTCCATCCGAAGAGGAATCCATCTAAAATGCCTGAGCCCAAACTAAAGAAACTCTTTATGCGTTGGGATGGCAAAGCGCTGGACTTTAAGGCATCAGGAGTTTCAAACAAACTGTGATACAATTTGCCCATTTTCTCGTTGTCCTCACGAATTCCTTTGAGCAAGGTTTCCTTTCTGCCACGGATATCGGCCAGGGTCTTGAAGTTGGATGTAATCTCTGTAGGCATAATTGTCAACTCATTAAAATACCAGTCAGAAATTTCACAAGAGGCTTCTCGATCCACGCATGGCGAAAAACCACAACCAAAGCAAGTAGTACGAAATAAACACCGGCCACAATAGCGAAGGCTGCGACATTTCCCACCATCGGCTCAAGAGCATAGGCTAAGGCGAATGACAGGTAGATAACCATGATGAGGAATAACGTCGACAGTATCAAGGCCATTAAGAGTGCTGTGAGAATGCGCACAGACTTTTCTATTACATCGAGCTTCACGAATTCCTGTTGAAGCCCGATGTAATGTTTGAGTGTCTGTACTAACTGACTGATCGTCTCTATGTTCTGATCGTTGCTGAACATTCTGATAAGAGTCTCTAATACTTAAGGCGAAGCAAGCTTAGGCTTCTTGAGCCTGAGCCTCCTTGATGTCGTCAACCAAGTCGTTTACTTCCTTGCGGCTGACCTTGATGTTGTGCTTTTCGCAGAAGTCGTCAACGGCACTTGTGATTTTAGAACGTGTTTCAACACCTTTTTCTGGAGCCAAGAGCAAACCTAAGGCTGCTCCGGCAATAGCGCCACCTAAAAAAGCGCCAATGTAACCTAATGCTTTCATAACCTAAATTTTTCTTGTTGTACTGAATGCAAATATAGCGAAATCAAATAAAACTACGAATAAAAACAGAAAGAATTTTTCAAAAAAAAATGTATTTAAGGCATTTAACAAACTTTAGTCGGCAAAAAGAACATTTTTCGTGAGATTATTTGTAAGTTTGCATCTAAATTCAAATAGCAAAGATCAAATAAAAAAGAATATGAAAAAATCGTTTGTATTGTGCGCAGGGCTTTGCCTTGTATTGGCATTATCAGGTTGCAAACCAAGTGAGAGTGCATACAAAAAGGCTTACGAGAAGGCTCAAGCACAAGAGAGCCAGCGTGGCCAAGAGGAGCCTCAGACCAATGCTCCTGTTGTGACGCCTTTAGAGACAGCACCGGCCTCTCAGACAACTGTTACTGATAATTATGACAACGTGTCGGTTCGCAATGAGAATGTTACCGTTGTCAGTGGGGCAGGACTGAAGGCTTTTAGCGTAGTTGTTGGTTCCTTCTCTTTAAAGGCCAATGCTTTGGGTCTGCAGGGGCAACTTAAGAGTGCTGGATACGACGCTCAAGTGGCATTTAATCCTCAAAATAGCATGTATCGTGTCGTTGCAACGACATTCGATGATAAAGGTAGTGCTGTGCAGAGCCGCAATCAGTTGCGTGCTGGAAAATATCCCGACGCTTGGTTGCTTTATAAGAAATAAATGCGCATCTTATCTGTCGATTACGGAAAGAAACGTTGTGGGCTGGCTGTCACCGATCCTTTACAGATCATTGCTAATGGATTGGTGACAGTTGCTACCAGTGATCTCATCAATTTTCTCTCAGATTATATTCAAAAAGAGGCTGTGGAGCGTATTGTCATCGGTAAGCCTGTTCAACCCGACGGCAATCCCTCGGAGAATCTTGCCCGGGTAGAGAAATTCGTTGGACAGTGGCGAAAAAAATATCCAGAGATTCCTATAGAATACTACGATGAGCGTTTTACTTCAGTACTTGCTCATCAAGCCATACTTCAGAGTGGAATTGGAAAGAAACAACGTAAGGAAAACAAAGGACTCGTTGACGAGATTAGTGCCACGATCATTCTTCAAGATTATATGCGTGCTACAAAAATGAGATAATACGCGATTCAAAACAACATAACGAAATTAATTCTCCGACAACATTGATTTTACCTATTTATATATATGGCCAGCCTGTGCTACGCAAGGTGGCAGAAGATATTCCAGCAGACTATCCCGAACTTGAGACTCTGATCAATGATATGTTCGATACGCTCAAATCGAGCGACGGCATAGGATTGGCTGCTCCTCAGATAGGGAAGTCCATCCGAGTGGTTGTGATCGATCTTGATGTTCTTAAGGATGAGTTTCCTGAATACGAAAATTTCCACCATGCCTTCATCAATCCTCACATCATAGAGATTGACGACAACGCACCCAAGGAAAGCATGGAAGAGGGATGTCTTTCTATTCCCGGCATTCACGAAAGTGTGAAGCGGGGGACACGTATTCACGTGAAGTATCTCGACGAAAATCTGCAGCCCCATGACGAATGGGTGGAAGGTTATTTGGCCCGAGTAATGCAACATGAGTTCGACCATCTTGACGGCGTGATGTTTACTGATCGCGTCACCCCCTTGCGTAAGCAGCTCATCAGAAACAAACTCAAGGCTATCTCTCAAGGTAAGTTCCGCTGTTCTTACCATGTGAAACTTCGTCATTAAGGAAATAATTGATTATGGGACAAAAAGGAGCCAATGATAATCAATGGTTCTGCTTGCGCCTTATACGAAAACTCGCTTGTCTGCTTCTCCTTCTCATGCCAGTTTCGTCTAAGGCGCAATTTAATACCAACCAGCTGATGCAAACCGGACGCATAGCTCTTCAATACGAGGACTATGTGCTTTCCATACAGTATTTCAACCGGGTAATATCTTTGCGTCCCTACCTCTATGAGCCTTGGCAACTGCGTGCTGTGGCCAAATTCTACCTCGACGATTATGTCGGAGCGGAAGCCGATGCAACTAAGGCCATTGGACTTAACCCTTATATATCCCAACTCTTTGATTTGAGAGGTATTTCCCGCATCAGGCAGAAAAATTTTGAGGGAGCTATCGATGACTACAAAAAAGCCATCAGACTCGATCCTTCAGTACAGGGATTTTGGTATAATAGTGCTCTGTGCTATTACCAACTGAAAGACTATGCCAATGCATTGGCCTTATCTGACAGCATCATCCAACGTTGGAACAATACCGCCGGGGCCTATTCTTTGAAGGCTGAGATCTATCTCCAAAAGAAAGACACAGTCGAGGCCGAACGCTGGCTGGACAAAAGCCTCAAAATCGATCCCTACAATGTAGATGCCTGGATCACACGCGCTTATTTGGCAATGGGCAGAAAGCAATGGAAAGATGCTGACAACTTCTTTACGGAGGTTTTGCGCCTGAAGCCTTCTGACGTAAACAGTTATGTCAACCGTGCCCTTTGTCGTATCCATACAAACAATCTCCGCGGCGTGATGGATGACTATGACAAGGCTATTGAATTGGATCCTAACAATTTTCTGGCCCACTACAATCGTGGGCTTATCCGTGTACAGTTGGGGGATGACAACCGTGCCGTGGAAGACTTCGATTATGTTGTCCGTATGGAGCCTTCCAACTTTATGGCCATCTATAACAGGGCTTTGCTACTCGACCGTATTGGAGATCTTAGGGGGGCCATTCGTGACTACACGACTGTGATCAACCAATTTCCCAATTTTTGGACAGGACTTGAGCAGCGTGCCTGGTGTTATCGCCGATTAGGAATGACATCCAAAGCTGAGCTTGATGAGTTTCGCGTATTTAAAGCCCAGATGGACAAGCATGTGGGAATTCAGAAACGATGGAGCAAGGCAAAACTTCGCGATGTGAGAAAACGTAGTGAGATCAACCTCGATAAATTCAACCAAATTGTGGTAGAAGATGAACCCGAAGTGGATCATGAATATAAGAGCATCTATCGTGGGCGGGTGCAGAACCGAGAAGTTGATATTGATATGATGCCAATGTATATGCTCTCTTTCGAGCCTTATAATAATGGTGTACAGCGCTATCAGGCCTTCGATAGTGACGTGGAACGGTTGAATGCGAAGAAAGGAAGCCAGCACAAACTCTATGTCAACTGTAGCCGGCAATCGCTTGACACCCTGCAGATACAACGTGTCTTCGCCATGGTTGATACCTTGACGGCTCGAATTGAGGGCACTTCCACCGTGCGCAATATTACTGGCAAAGGCCAGCAGCAATTGCTTGCCCTTCTCATGCTGCGTAGCGTTGCCTACGCTTCACTCCAGAATTACGATGCTGCGGCAACTGATATGACTACTTATTTGGAAATGGACAGCACCTTGTCGTTAGCTTGGTGGCAGCGGGCTGTGTGTCAGTCGCTTTATACGATGGCTCTTGACAATAGCCAGATGAAGCAGTTGAAGATCGCTCAAATAAAAGACGACTTTGCTCATGCCTTGCGCCTAAATCCTCAGAGTGCATATCTTTATTATGATCGTGCCAATTTCTATGCCAAGCAGAAAGACTATTCTCGTGCGATAGACGATTATACAAGAGCCTTGCAGATCGACGGTCATCTCGCAGAAGCCTATTACAACCGAGGTGTTATCCGAATCATGGCCAATGATCGTAAAAATGGCATTTCCGACCTTAGTAAAGCTGGGGAATTAGGACTCTATGAAGCTTATAGTATCATCAAGCGATACTCCAAGTAATGAAGCTGCGCCATTCTTGAAAAGCACGACCAATGCCCTGTTTTAGTAAATCGATATGAAGCCTTATGCTCCTCTATTGGGACTGAAGGCCGATAAGGACAATATGAAAATGATAGAATCCTCAAATGACATGCAGTTATTGGCTAACGAATGGGGTTTTCTGCCTTTTTTCGCAGGTCCAATCCCCGGCTTCTCCATCGAAGAAAATATAGATCCGCGATGGTGGTTCAGTGATGGCTCGGTAGATAGTGATAGGGAGGAAGCTGAAGAAGAACAGGCCGATCCGATGGGAGCTTGGGATTGGAAAGGTCGTTGTATCATTGAGGGCGACTTGGCTTATGGCAAGTTCTTCAATGGAAAGGTGGGGTATATCAGCATGGATTATTTTCCGGATTTCGTGAATTATCGCCGAAGTAAGTATCAGCTCTCGAATCAAGAAAGAAATGTACTCTTAACCCTCCAGGAAAATCACTCACTCCTTTCTAAAGAATTGAGGAAACTGAGTGGTTATGAGCGTCGCCGTCCCGCTCACAGGGAGTGCAATCCACTATTGCGCGAAGCTCAGAGGACTCAGCCCAAAATCCGCAAGAGGAAAATCACATCAGCTGTGGAGAGCTTTGAGACTGTAACCACCAAACTACAAATGGGAGGTCGAATGTTGATAGCTGATTTTGAATACAGTCATGATAGACAAGGGCGACGTTATGGTTGGAGCGTGGCCCGTTATTCTACTCCAGAGGATTTCTTTGGAGAAGAACGGTTGCTCTGCCGACGTTCTCCAAAAGATTCTTACGACTTCTTGCTGTGTCACCTGATGAAACTGTTGCCTCAAGCCACTTCACCCCAACTGATAAAGTTACTTGGTTAGCTTTTGCTACATGGCTTTCTACAAAGTGGATCAAATCGTATGCATTCTTTTTGTTCGTTGACAACCTGTTTTCAGGCTCTGGATTGACTGACTTTGAATTGTCGCATGAAGTATGTCGCTATATATCGTTGGCTATGACTGCCAATTTTTTGGTATTTAAACCCCATTAAGATAATTTTCCGTTAATTATTGCCTTAATTCAAAATAAAATAGTACTTTTGCCCCGATCAAATAAACTAAGTTTGTATTATGGTTAAAATCACTTTTCCAGATGGGTCTGTTCGTGAGTACGAATCAGGCGTAACTGGGTTACAAATCGCCGAGAGCATCTCGCCGGCTCTCGCCCGCAACGTTGTATCTTGCGGTGTGAATGGTGAGACAGTGGAACTCAACCGTCCTATCAACAGCGATGCCACTATCGCTCTTTATAAGTTTGAAGACGAAGAAGGAAAGCACACATTCTGGCATACCTCTGCTCACTTATTGGCCGAGGCACTACAGGAACTTTATCCTGGCATTCAGTTTGGATTCGGACCAGCTATTGAGAACGGTTTCTTCTATGATGTGATGCCTGCCAACGGTCAGGTAATCTCAGAGAACGATTTCTCCAAGATTGAGCAGAAAATGATGGAACTGGCCAAGAAGGACGAGCCTGTTGTGCGTCACGAGGTTTCCAAGGCCGACGCCTTGAAGGAATTCAAGACTGACGGACAGGAATACAAGTGCGAGCACATCGATCAGGACTTGGAGGACGGTACCATTACTACATACACCCAAGGCAACTTCACTGATCTTTGTCGTGGTCCTCACTTGATGAGCACGGGGCTCATCAAGGCCGTGAAAATCACGAGCGTAGCCGGAGCGTTCTGGCGCGGTGATGCAAAGCGTGAACAGATGACACGTATTTACGGCATTTCGTTCCCGAAGAAGAAGATGCTTGACGAGTATCTTGTAATGCTCGAAGAGGCCAAGAAGCGCGATCACCGTAAGATCGGTAAGGAGATGGAACTCTTCATGTTCTCAGACCGTGTTGGCAAGGGACTGCCGATTTGGTTGCCTAAGGGCACTCAGCTGCGTCTGCGCCTTCAGGACTTGCTGCGTCGCATTCTCAAGCCTTACAACTACCAGGAGGTCATCACTCCGGGTATTGGCTCAAAGAATCTTTATGTCACCTCTGGTCATTATGCCCACTATGGCAAGGACAGTTTCCAGCCCATTCACACCCCCGAGGAGGATGAGGAATATATGTTGAAGCCCATGAACTGTCCTCATCACTGCGAGGTATATGCACGCAAACCGCGTTCCTACAAGGATCTGCCCCTTCGTATCGCTGAGTTCGGAACTGTGTTCCGCTATGAGAAGAGCGGTGAGCTCCACGGACTGACCCGCGTTCGCACTTTCACTCAAGATGATGCCCATATCTTTGTGCGCCCCGACCAGGTGAAAGCTGAGTTCGAGAATGTGATCGATATTATTCAGAAAGTGTTCGGCATCTTCGGCTTCAACGACTATGAGGCTCAGATTTCACTTCGTGACCCCGCCGACAAAGAGAAGTATATCGGCAGCGACGAGATTTGGGATACGAGCGAAAATGCAATCCGGCAGGCTTGCAAGGAGAAGGGACTCAAGGCCCGCGAAGAAATTGGCGAGGCTGCATTCTATGGTCCTAAGCTTGATTTCATGGTGAAGGATGCCATCGGCCGCCGTTGGCAGTTGGGTACTATCCAGGTAGATTACAACTTGCCGGCCCGATTCAAGTTGGAGTATACTGCTGAGGATAATTCCAAGCAGACTCCTGTGATGATCCATCGTGCGCCTTTTGGCTCTTTGGAACGTTTTACAGCAGTACTCATCGAGCACACAGCCGGTCACTTCCCCCTGTGGCTTACACCTACCCAGTGCGCTATATTGCCCATTTCGGAGAAGTACAACGACTATGCTAAGCAGGTGAAAGCCTACTTCGACAGCGTGGACGTGCGAGCCACTATCGATGATCGCAATGAGAAGATTGGCCGCAAGGTGCGTGACAACGAACTTAAGCGCGTCCCCTACATGTTAGTTGTTGGCGAGAAGGAGGCTGCCGACGGTCTTGTGAGTATGCGTAAGCAGGGTGGTGGCGAGCAGGCCACAATGACCATGCAAGAGTTTGCACAACGCGTCAACGATGAAGTGAAAGCACAGCTCAAGGGTGTTTGATTAGCACAAAATTTAGTCATAATTAGGAGGAGACTCAGGATAATCTTGGGTCTCCTCTGTTTTTTTTAACTGCAAAAGTTTGGCAGTGTCAGTTGGTTTTAGTAACTTTGCGCCTTGAAATGAGGTATTGTACCCTTTTCATAATAAAAACTTTAAAAAAGACTTGTGTATAGTTAATGAAGAATGACAAAAAGACAATGAAAGCCCAGTACCGCGTGAACGAACAAATTCACGTTAGGGAAGTAAGAGTGGTAAGCGATAGTGGAGCAGAAGTAATGCCCACGCGCAAAGCCCTTGATCTGGCACGCCAGCAAGGACAAGACTTGGTGGAGATATCCCCCAATGCTCAGCCACCTGTTTGTCGCATCATCGACTATAGCAAGTTTCTCTATCAGCAGAAGAAGCGTCAGAAGGAAATGCGTCAGAAGCAGGTCAAGGTAGAGACGAAGGAAATTCGATTTGGACCTCAGACCGATGAGCACGACTATCAGTTCAAGCTGAAACACGCTCAGGAGTTTCTTGAAGATGGCAATAAGGTGCGTGCATATGTCTTCTTCCATGGTCGCTCAATACTTTTTAAGGATCAAGGCGAGGTGCTGTTGTTGCGCTTTGCCAATGATTTGGAAGAGTATGGCAAGGTGGAACAAATGCCTAAATTGGAAGGCAAGAAGATGTTTATCTACCTTGCGCCAAAGAAGAGTGGCACCATTAAGCAGAGCCAGCAGAAGCGCGACCGTCTTGCTGCTGAGGCTGCAGCCAAGGCTCAGGCTGAGGCTCAAAAGGAGCAGGATGCCAAGAACAATGGACTCTTTGCCAATGCCAAAAACGGTGCCGACGCTTTGAAAAAGCTCTCCTCCGGGAGCGAAGAAAAATAAGCCAACATTCTGGAGTGTGCGTAACGTCCTGGTATATACGTTGCCACCTCTATTATTAATAACAAATTAAATAATAGCAAAAATGCCAAAAGTAAAGACAAACTCCGGCGCAAAGAAGAGATTCACATTCACCGGAACTGGTAAGATCAAGAGACATCACGCTTACCACAGTCACATTCTGACTAAGAAGACAAAGAAGCAGAAGAGAAATCTGGATCATCAGACTCTCGTTGACGGTTCGAACCTCAAGCAGGTGCGCGACTTGCTCTGCCTCCGTTAATCATTAACTTTTTGGTCGAACTTTAAAAGAAACAAAATTATGCCAAGATCAGTAAATCACGTTGCATCTAAAGCAAAGAGAAAGAGAATTCTTAAGCTCACAAAAGGTTATTACGGAGCAAGAAAGAATGTTTGGACAGTAGCTAAGAACACTTGGGAAAAGGGTCTTACCTACGCTTATCGTGACCGTCGCACCAAGAAGCGCAACTTCCGCGCTCTTTGGATTCAGCGTATCAATGCAGCAGCCCGCATGGAGAACTTGAGCTACTCTCAGCTCATGGGTGCCCTTCACAAGGCTGGTATCGAGATCAACCGTAAAGTGTTGGCCGATCTCGCTATGAACAATCCTGAGGCTTTCAAAGCCATCGTTGACAAGGTGAAGTAAATTAGTATTTCTCAAGATAAGAGGTTGTCTGTTCGCTTTGAACAGACAACCTCTTTTTTTTAGGCTGATGGATAGGCTTTCCAACATACCCAATAGTGTCCAGATGATTTTTAGTTATCGGCAAAGCCAATGTACAAACAGCGAGGAACGAAAAAACAGCTGACGGGGATAAATGTAGATATTTGGTTTTGTCTCATCGCTTTTTTTCTATACCTTTGCGGTCATGAAAAAAATAAAAGTTCTTGTCGGAGGCTTTATCTATTGGGTAATTCTCTTCCTCCTGCTGAAAGTTGCGTTCATGCTTTACAACTGGTCTACTTACTCTACTTTCGGACTCGTCGACTGGCTGAACGTGTTGTGGCATGGGTTGCCCCTGGATTTTTCCCTTGCTGGCTATCTCACGGTCTTTCCGGCGTTGTCGCTGATTGTTAGCGTGTGGGCTTCGTCTGGAAGGCAGCTAAGACGTTTCTACTATTTGCTCATGACGTGGGTCGTGGTCTTTCTTCATGTGCTCAATGCCGTATTGTATGGCTATTGGCGTTTTCCACTCGACACCACTCCGATATTCTATTTCTTTTCATCTCCCCGTGATGCCCTCGCCAGTGGGGGAGCGAAAGAGCATGCCGTTTTGATACTTCTCCTCATTTTGTTCGCCGCGTCTTTTTTGATCTGTCTACATCGGCGTCCTCCCAAAGGGGTGGGGCCTAACCGTGAACCTCACAGAATCCTCGTCACCCTTCTGCTGTCATTGTGCACAGCCTTGCTTTTCTTGCCTATACGCGGAGGAGTGACCGTCTCGACGATGAACACCGGAGAAGTATATTTCAGCGAAAATGAGTCGTTGAATCATGCAGCCGTGAATCCTGTGTTCTCACTGATGGAGTCGTTTTCTAAACAAAGGGATTTCGGTGCCCAATATCGTTTTATGAATGATGGTGAAGCCACGAGGATTTTTCATATGATGACTCCTACCAGTTCTGATTCTACGCGTATCGTGCTCAAACAACGTCGGCCTGATGTGTTCATCATAGTGTTGGAGAGTTTTTCACGTCTTGTCATGAAAACGGGCGCGACACCGAATCTTTGCCGTCTCGCCGATGAAGGAGTGATGTTTGAAAACTTCTATGCCAACAGTTTTCGCACCGACCGCGGGCTTGTCGCTGTGCTGAGCGGATTTCCTGCCCAGCCTTCTATGAGTATCATGAAGTATACGGGTAAGGCCGGCCGTTTGCCTTCCATTGCACGGTCGATGATCAATGGAGGTTACAAGGCTGCTACCTATTACTACGGTGGTGACATAGATTTCTGTAGCCAACGTGCCTATCTCGTATCTCAAGGTTATACCAGACTTGTATCAGATAAGGATTTCCCCTTGAAGTATAGGATGAGCAAATGGGGTGTCCCCGACGGACCGCTGTTTGACTATGTAGAGAGAGACATTAACCTATCGCGTTCTGCGGGACCTGCGTTGAGTGTCATCCAGACTTCAAGTTCGCACGAGCCTTTTGATGTTCCAGTGCGGCTTCATCGTAATAAAAGGTTGAACGCCTTCGCTTACACCGACATGCAAATAGGGCGCTTCATAGATTGGCTGAAACGGTCCGGACGATGGAAACGATCCGTAGTGATTCTTGTTGCCGACCATTTGGGCGCATATCCTGAACGGATAGACAACCTGACCCTGTCACGCTTTCAAATCCCGTTGATCATAACAGGAGGAGCTGTCGATGGTCACCAGCGTTTGGAGGTATATGGCTCACAGCAGGATATTGCCGCCACGCTGCTTGCCCAGTTGGGTATCAGTCACGAAGATTTCACCTTCAGTAAAGACTTGTTGGATCCCAGCATCCCTCATTTTGCCTTCTTCACGATTCCCGATGCCTTTGGCATAGCTGATAGTCAGAACCGTCTGATCTACGACAACCAGGCTAACAAAATCGTCGTTGACGAGGGTCCGTGCAAGGGCAGTAATCTTTTGCGGGGCAAGGCCTATTTGCAGAAGTTGTATGATGTAATCGCTAATTTATAGAGAATGGAAATCAAGTCTATAGCAACTTTTCACTCGCCCTTTGGGAGCAAGTTTGGAATTCCAAAGCAAAGCAATGTCGTGGTCTCTCTCCAAGGTACGATTGTTTTCGAGCCCGAATATCGCTGTGCAGATGCCTTGCGGGGGCTTGAAGGCTTCGATTTCCTGTGGCTCATCTGGGGCTTCTCAGCCAATCGGCATAAGGCGTTCTCACCTGTGGTAAGACCTCCGAGGCTTGGCGGCAACGAGAAAGTGGGCGTGTTCGCCTCACGTAGTCCCTATCGGCCTAATCCTTTGGGGCTCTCGTCGGTCCGCCTCGAACGAATAGAGTGGGAGAGCAATAACGGACCTCTGATCCATGTGCTTGGTGCTGATCTAAAAGATGGCACGCCCATTTATGACATCAAGCCTTACGTGCCTTTTGCCGACGCTCATGCTGAAGCACGAAGTGGTTTTGTAGATGCCCACAGCTGGCAGACACTGCGGGTTGTCTTTTCGCCTGCCGTCGAAGAATATTTGCGCAAAGAAGGGATGGATACAGAGCTTTTGGAACAATTGCGCGACGTTCTGGCGCAAGACCCACGTCCGCACTATCATGCCGATCCGCTCCGCGTTTATGGTATGACTTTTGCTGGTATAGATGTGCATTTCCGTGTGGAAGGTCAGACTCTCTTTGTCATCCCTTGAGCCGGGTGAGTTGTTGTGCGTGAACAGGTATGTTTAAACTTAAGCAACTCCAAGGCAAAGAACAGCGGGCGTAATAACAATTACCTCTGGAATTTTCCTTTATAGCTGAAAAACTCCAAAAGTCATCCATACTGTATCAGAATCGATGAACCGCTAAAAAACCGCGACTTTATAGAAAATCAAAACCCGGCCGCTTTCGCGAACCGGGCTAATGAAAGGAGGAGTGGTACCTCTTGGAGTTGAACCAAGGACACATGGATTTTCAGTCCATTGCTCTACCACCTGAGCTAAGGTACCATTTTTTTGTTTTGTAATGCAAAGGTAGTGTTTTTCTTTTTTTCCACCAAGCGCAGATTGGAAAAACTTTTCTGTTTAATATACCTTAACAGAAAGCTGACTTTCGGACGAAACTGTCATTGATACAGTAACGAAGCCATAAATCATTGAAAGTTATTGCTTTGCAGGTTTCGATACGAAAACAATACGGAATTATGAGCTTCTAAACGAATAGGTTATCTATGGTCAGTGTCCTTAGGCTTGGGTGTTCCTGTGCCGAAAACAAGAGATGGAGAAGACGATAAATCTTCTTCTGGTGATTCCACCTTTGCTCCAAGGTTCATCTATTACCGAATCTCCCTCCACAATAGAGGGAGGGAGATCCTGATGTATTACGTCTTTCCTCTGAAAAAGATACAGAGATGATGCGGTTTTTCAATCCTTTTTCAGTGGATTCCAGCCTTGTGCCTGGAGGTCAAACTCAGCGCCGTCGCGGGTGACGAGCCGCTTGCCAAGTTCCGGTTTTGTGATATATCCGATTTGTTTCACGCCTTCCATGTCCTTCACTTTCTCGTGATCGCCGATAGGGACAGTGAAAAGTAATTCGTAATCCTCACCACCATTCAGGGCCGCTGTCGTGAGATTCATATTGAATTCTTCGCAGGTGACGGCTGTCTGATAGTCGATAGGTATATTTTTCTCATAGACCCGACACCCACAGTTGCTGGCTTTGCAGATGTGAAGGAGCTCAGAGCTGAGCCCGTCGGAAATGTCCATCATGGCTGTAGGGCGCACTCCGGCTTCCTTGAGCCGCTGAATGATGTCGCCACGGGCCTCGGGCTTCAGTTGCCGGTCGATGAGATATTCCTTGCCCGCGAAGTCCGGTTGGAAATCTTCCAAAAGTCTGAACTGCTTCTGTAGGTAGTCCACAAGTTTAGTGTCGCCTTTTTCCTTAGCGTCGCGGATTTGGTTGTTGAGTTTGGTCAACTGTGAATAGTACACGCTCTTCTCGCGCTCAAGAATCTGCAGTCCCATATATGCGGCCCCTAAGTCACCCGTTACACAGATCAGATCGGTCTCATGTGCTCCATTGCGGTAGACGATGTCTTCGCGCGTGGCCTCACCGATGCAAGTGATGCTGATGGCCAGTCCGGTGAACGAGGAAGTTGTGTCACCTCCCACAATGTCGACGCCCCATTTGTCGCAAGCCTCTCGAAGTCCTTTGTAGAAATTCTCAAGATCTTCCACTTTGAAGCGCCGTCCGAGGGCGATGCTGACAATCATTTGCCGAGGTGTGCCATTCATGGCAAACACGTCGCTGATGTTGACCATTGCACTTTTGTAGCCCAATGTTTCCAAATCGATGTAGGTAAGGTCGAAATGTACGCCTTCCATAAGCATGTCGCTTGTGATGAGTACTTCCTTGTCGGGATAATGCATCACGGCGCAGTCGTCGCCTACACCTTTCAGTGTACTTTTGTTTTTAGGCTTGATATTGTCTGTGAGACGGTGTATGAGACCGAATTCTCCAATTTCTGATATTTCCAAAATTTGTTTCTCCTATTTTATTATGATTTTGTTCTTGTGGAGATAAGCTATAGTGAAGTCAAGAATTCTCTGTTGATTTAATCGGAACTTAGCAGTGTTGTAACGCTCGTTCTGACTTGGGGATTCATGCTACATCAATTGTTCTTGAAGCTGATCGTATGAACCTTGTTACCGGAGCGATGTCGGTTTTGCGATTCCGCGTTATCCTTTCTCTTAAAGAGGATACTGTTTCTGGAGTTCTTTCTCACATAGCTGATGATTTTCTGATTGAACTGTTCTTCCTGATTCAGCATGAACTTGATGCGAATGGGCAAGACGTAGAGATTTTCCTTGGTCAGTTCCGACAATCCCGCTTGCCCCTGCAGGCGTGAAGCGTCCTTCTCTGTGGTGAGAATGATTTTGGGTGTTTGCATCGCAGCGAACTTGTCGTTGATGGAGTCAATGTCGCGGGAGCTGAAGTTGTGATGGTCACCAAAAGTCATGGGGGTCACTTTCAAACCGTAAGGATCCAGATCATTGAGAATCTGTTTCGGTGAGGCTATACCTGTCAGCAAGAGCACATTGTAGCCGTGAATGTCTTTGAGTGACATCGCCTTTTGGGCGGGATTGTCGCTAAGGTCGTCGTATCGTCTGAGCGGTTCATACTGGAGCGTCGTGAAATACAAGTCCTGATAGGGATAAAGGTCCATGGCCTTTGTAAGGACGCGTATTTCCATCGGCTTTAGGTCGGCCGGACATTTTGTGATGATAACGATGTCGGCCCGACTTTTCCCTTCAAGCGGTTCACGCAACCGGCCGGCCGGAATCAGTTTGTCGTAGATGATGAGCCGATGGTAATCGACGAGAAGAATATTGATTCCCGGTTTCACATATCGGTGTTGAAAGGCGTCGTCGAGCAATATTACGTCCACGTCTTTAGTTTCCTCGTCGTGAGTGAGCCGATCAATGCCCTCTGTGCGCCGCTTGTCCACAGCGACGTAGACATTCGGGAATTTCTCTTTCATCTGATAAGGCTCGTCGCCGATGTCCTCCATGGGCGTATGCTCATTGGCCAGTACGTAGCCTTTCGACTTGCGTTTGTAACCACGCGAGAGCACGGCCACCTTGGCCTTGTTGTCCAAGAGTCGGACGAGATACTCTACATGTGGGGTCTTTCCAGATCCACCCACGGTAATGTTGCCCACGGAGATGACCGGAAGGCTATAGGAGTGCTGCTTTAATATGCCCATTTCAAAGAGAGCATTGCGAAAGCGCACTCCCAACCCATAGAGCCAGCTCAGCGGCAGCAGCCATTCGTTGATTTTGATGAAGTCCCCTTCCATTTTCTCTTATTAATTGTACAATACGATATAGGGCATACGTGCCTGGATGGCATCCTGCGCCTTGATACGGCTCAAAATACTGAAAGGCTGATAGAAGTCGCCCAAAACCTCGCGCATTTGGTCGTCGAGGTATGAGCCCTTGTTGCCTAATGAGCTTAATTGGTCGAGAAAACTCAGCTGTGAAGGATATTCTCTGTAGAAATAGTCGCTGAGCTTGGCCAATTTAGCAGCTTTGCCTATGGCCTGATTGATGCCGCCAAGTTCATCGACGAGTTGGATCTGTTTGGCGTCTTGTCCCAAATAAACATGCCCTTGGGCGATTTCGTTCACCCTGCCGACACTCATGTGACGGCCTTCGGCAACTCTGGAAATAAATACACGATATCCACGGTCGACTGATGACTGAATGTAGCTGATTTCCTCGGGAGTCATCTTTCGGCCCATAGCACCCAAAGTGGAATGTTTGTTGGTAGACACCTCGTCGAACTTGATGCCTAATTTATCAGAGAACAGCTGGGTGGCATCAGGAATCATACCAAAGATACCAATGGACCCCGTGATTGTAGTTGGCTCCGCAACAATCCAGTTGGCGCCACAACTCATATAATAGCCACCGCTGGCAGCCATTCCGCTCATAGAGACTACGACAGGCTTCTTTTTCTTGAGCTGCTGAATAGCATGCCACATCTTGTCGGAGGCAAAGGCAGAACCACCCGGAGAGTTGATGCGCAGAACCACGGCTTTCACATCGTCGTCGTCCATCAATTTTTCCATGTCTTTACAGAACTCATCTCCCACGATGAAATTCTCTTGGTCGAACAGCGAGGAGGGATTGGCCTGGTCGACGATCTCACCACTGGCATAGTAGACGGCTATTTGTCCGCCATTGGAAGAATCTGATGAGGCGGCAACAAGCTGGTCGGGAGTGACCTGGCTGATGTCTTCATCCTCTTTGAGGCCGAGCATCTTTTTCACTTGTGCCTTCATCTCATCAGCATAGAGCAGCCCGTCCACCATCTTGTTGGTCACGAAGACTTTGGGATCCTCAGACTCAATAAAGCGGTCGGCGTAGGCGTTGAGCTGTTCTGGCGATATTTTGCGGCTCTCACCGACACCTTTCACCCATGTGTTCCAAATGCCAGTGATATACCTCATGGTCTGTTCGCGGTTGGCATCACTCATCTTGTCTTCGGTGTAGGTTTCTGTGGCACTCTTGTATTTGCCCACTTTTGTTACAATCATGCTCACGCCGATTTTCTTCAGGGCGTCTTTCAAATACATCGTTTCACTGCCGATACCTTTCCATTCGATAGTTCCTTGTGGATTCAAATAGACTTTGTCGGCTATGGAAGCGAGATAATAGCTGCCACTGCCGTAATCGTCGCCGTAGGCCACAATCCATTTTTTGCTGCTCTTGTAGTCTTTAAGTGCGTTTCTGATTTCTTCGAGCTGAGAGGGATCGGCACTGAAACCGTCGTTCTCAATATAGATGCCTACGATATTGGGATTGTCCTTTGCCTTTTTGATGGAATAGAGAATATCGTTCAATCCCATGGGCTGTGTTTGGTCTTGGTTAAAGAAAGAAAGTGGAGAACTTGTTGACCGCTCGTCAAGACTGCCTTTCATCTGTAGCACCAATACGCTGTTGGATGATATCGACGGCTTGCTATCATTGCTGGCACCTGCTATCATTCCTACAATACTGATCAAAGCAAATGCTCCAAGTATAAGAGTAAATACCAAAAGGCCAACGATAGTGGCACCTACATTCTTAAAGAAATCTTTCATAATTGTAATTTTGGAGTTGGTTGACTTGAAATTTCCTATTGCAAAGATAGTGGAAATCGGGTGAAGTACAAAAGAAAAACGTTGCTTTTTGCTACAATTTGACCGCTTTGGAGTTTTTTATTTCCCAAAGTAGACGATGAATTCCTCCTTCTTAGGGACATTGGCTACTTTCTCGCAGTGCTGGGAAAGCCTTTGTCTGTATTTTTTGGGGGATGATCCGATAGATAGCTCATGTTTCGTTAGATCTGGTTTTGATGGGGGATTGGCGCATTACTGATGATTCGTCTTTCGATTACCGAGAGTTTATCCCGGCCGCTAATAGCCGCCCTGTGAGCTGCCAATTGGCGGCCGGTCGGCTCCCAATAGGCGGCCGGTCAGCCTTCAGTTGGGAGCTGCCGTGAGTTGCCATTTGTCAACTTGAGAATTGGAAGGGGCTGTAGAGCCGATTTTTTTCTTGGATGGTTGTCCGCAAGATAAAGTCAGACCATCATGCAGCTGTTTTGGAAATAATATTGTATCTTTGCACCAACAAACTCAGCCGGCAAAATGATTCAATCCCGTATTATCTCTCTTTTTCTTCTACTTCTTTCTGTATCCAGTCCAAGTTGGGGCCAGCAGGAAGAGCCCAGTTATGGCATTTATGGTAACGATACTACTGTGCAGATTTTTCTTTATTCCCCTAATCCCAGTCAGGGGCTCCATCTTGCATATTTGTGCAACGACGACCAGTGGCGGGATATGGGACAGCTCTGCACTTCAGCCTTTGTTGGGCATGGGATGAAAGGCGGAATGTACAATCCGTATGTGATAAGTGTTGACGGCAGTTACCGCTTGCTTTTCGGTACTGGTGAAGGTGATTCTTGCTTTGGCGCTTCTTATAGTGATGACCTTGTCAACTGGCGTCCGCAGGATTTTCCCATGATGAGTGTGGATGATTGCAGGCAGCCAATTGCCTTCACGAACAATGATAACGGCTTCGATATTTATTTCAAAGCCAAAGGCGGTCCACGCTTTCTCACGGCATCTGGGGATTTCCGGAAGTTCTCGGCCGATGAAGCCTCTACGATAGATGATGTGGCCTGGCTTCGCGATACGGCAACGATAGCAGGCAAAGTGGAGGAGGGCAATTTGTTTGAGATTGCCAAGGTGCATTTTGATTATATCGGGCGTTATCTTCAGGCATTGGCCAACGACCGCCAAATGAGTGCTATGAGAATGGCCGATGACGCGGCGCGTTTTGCCTCACTATCGAATGTCAGTGCAACCCTCAGTGTGGACATGCAGAATGTGAAAAATATCTCCGAACACCTTTTTGGCCTCGACTTCGAAGATATCAATAATGCTGTAGATGGAGGGCTTAACGCCGAGATGGTGCAGGACGGCGATTTTGAATATTTTTCTTCTGATCATCAGGGATGGAATGGTTCTACAGCTTGGACGTCTGGTGTGATAGGTGCTCCAATGGAAGTCGACACGGTTTATCCGGTCAGTAAGAATAACCCTCATTATGTAGCACTTTCTTCAGCAGGAATTCTCAACAACGGATTTGACGGTATGACAGTCCGCGCCGACAGCCTGTATGCTTTCTCGGTCCAGGCAAGACTATTGAATCAGCACGATAAGAAAAGAAAACTTTTAGTTACGCTCGTCGACAGCGACGGTTATCTTCTGGCCGATGGCAAGTTGACAGTAGTCGGTGAAAGCTGGGCCGAGTACAAGCTGGCATTGAAAGTAGAACGGCCCAAGGATAAAAAGAATCTTTCTAAGTTTTCAGGAGCGCGGCTTTCTGTCGCTGTCCAGGGCGATGGGAGAGTTGCCGTGGATATGGTCAGCCTTAAGCCTTTCGACACGTATAAAGGACATGGATTGCGGCGTGATCTGGCCGAGTCCATAGTTGCTCTCCATCCTAAATTCTTGCGATTCGGGGCGCTTAGTCCATTCTCTGTAAAGAGCGTGGGCGAGATCTCCGACTGGAAAATGCCAATAGGAAAGTTGCGGGACTGCACACCATCCGCCAATCCGAGGGGTGGCCATCCATCGAACGGCCTGGGCCTTGAAGAGATCTTCCGCTTTTGTGAAGATGCAGGCTGTGAACCATTGCCTATCATAGCTGCTGGAGAGTCCAGCCCTTGCGCTGAAGCTTCACGACTTGCCACTCTGTCGGGAAGTGTCGACAGGAAAGACACGCCAGACTATTGCAAGAAAATATTGGAATTCATCGGCTGGGCCCGCCGTAATCATCATCTGCATAGGATCGGTATTGAAGGTGTAGGGCATGTAACGACTCCTTTTGAAGAGCGTAGTCTGAAGATTTGCAAGGCTATTAAGCAAAATTATCCCGATATGAAGATTATGGTGGCGGCAGGTGACAGTCATTATCCCTCTGCCGACAACATAGAAGGCTGGGCCTTTGCCAAGTCGCATAAGAATTGTATAGACATCGTTGAAGAGAATGCTACGGAATCTTCAGGCTGGTTGATCACCCATTCTGACTACTTTGACGACTATAGCGGAAAGGGAGCTAAAGTCTCCTTAGGTAAGTATGGCTGCCCGGAACGGACGTTGGAGGCGGCATTGTCTGAGGCTGCCTATCTCTGTAATGTAGAACGCAACGGAGATGTTGTCGACCGGGCAAGCTATTCACCATTGCTCTGCAACACAAGGCACAAGAACCAAGACCATGCCTTGATTTGCTTCGACAACGACAGCGTATCGTTTACTCCTTCCTACTATACGCAGTTGCTTTTCTCCAACTACTGTGGCAACCGTTACTTGCACAGTGACTTGAAATTGAACCAACAGAATGTGGGCGTTAAGCAACGTGTATCGGCATCTGTCGTCAGTGATACAGCATCAGGCCGTGTTTTTGTGAGGTTGGTCAATATGCTTCCTCGCGAAGTGAGTCTTTCTATCACGGGCCTAAACGTACCTGAAGGCTCTGCGATGATCAGCTTTTCTGGTTGTCCGTCTGATGAAAAGACGCAGTTGAAAGAAACTTCAGTAGGCTCTTCTCTGACGTTGTCTCCCTATAGCATGAACGTGATCATCGTGAAATAAGCAGGAAAATTTTCAGAAATGGCATTAGAAAATAAAGTCACCAAGTGGTTTCTTAACTTTTTTTATCTACAAGTAAGATTTTTCCAAAATAAGATTGCTCCTTTCATATAATTTTCCTAATTTTGCAATGAAAGAGAAAGATGTATGTAATGAGCGCCCGCAGACGGCGAATGTAAGTGCTCCTTCTGTCGTGGATAGCCGACTTTCATGGGATTGAGATTTCTATTATTCAAAACGCATAAATAAAATGAGTGAAAAAAACTCTTTTTTGGTTTTCTCGGGTACTAATACGAGATACCTTGCAGAGAAGATCTGCGCCAGTTTGGGCTGCCCTCTCGGCAACCTCGTTGTAACTCGCTTTTCCGACGGCGAGTTTGCCGTAAGCTACGAGGAGTCGATTCGCGGTCGTGACGTATTTCTTGTGCAAAGTACTTTCCCAAATTCTGACAATTTGATGGAGCTGTTGCTGATGATCGACGCTGCCAAGCGTGCTTCGGCCCGTCATATCATTGCCGTGATTCCTTATTTCGGATGGGCCCGTCAGGATCGTAAGGACAAACCTCGTGTGAGCATTGGTGCCAAGCTTGTGGCCGATCTGCTTAGTGTTGCTGGCATTGACCGCGTTATCACGATGGATCTTCATGCCGATCAGATTCAGGGATTCTTTGATGTTCCTGTAGACCACCTCTATGCCTCAGGCGTGTTGCTGCCTTATGTGCAGAGCCTGCACTTGAAAGATTTGGTCATTGCTTCTCCTGATGTCGGTGGCTCGAAGCGTGCCAACACCTACGCCAAGTATCTTGGTTGCCCTCTTGTTTTGTGTAATAAGACCCGTGCGCGTGCCAATGTTGTTGAATCGATGCAGATTATCGGTGATGTAAAAGGCAAAAATGTGGTCATTGTCGATGATATGGTCGATACGGCCGGCACTATCACCAAGGCTGCCAACATCATGAAGGAAGCCGGGGCATTGAGCGTTCGCGCCCTTGCCAGTCACTGTGTTATGAGTGGACCTGCTTCTGAGCGCGTTCAGGATTCCTGCCTTGAGGAAATGGTCTTTACCGACTCTATCCCCTACACCAAACGTTGTTCCAAGGTGAAGCAACTGAGTGTGGCTGATATGTTCGCTGAGACTATCCGCAGAGTCATCAACAACGAAAGTATCTCAAGCCAATACCTCGTTTGATTCTTCAGTATTTTGCTATATCCCCATTCAATCTCTGTAATGCGACTGAATGGGGATTTTTCTTATAGGCTTATTCCTTCTCTCTTTGTCTTTATTTGCTGAAGCGAGTGAGCAGACTGTAAGACGCAAGAAGATAATTGGGGGTAAGCCCGTAGTGGGTGGTGACAATCTGTATGGACGACAGGACTTTGCTGCTTTAAGTGCCCATATTGGGGGCGAAATCGTGCAAAACACATCAATGATAAGAAAAAACGCCTGTCAATGTATGGCTATGAAATTTTTTTTATGTACCTTTACACCAAAGAAATGATAAACAGAATTTTTTCGCCCCGAATTTTTGGGGCTCCAATCGTATGATAGATCATCACACTGGATGTATCGGGCTGAATATGCCCACTAACTTTGTCTGTGCTCGGAGGGGGGCAGTCCTTGGAGTGGGTGTGAAGTCGATCATCCCACTTCATGAAATTAGGAAGCCTTTGACAGTAGTCGATGCTTTTGGCAGTATTGTCTTTTGCAAGTCATCCAAACAGGTGAAGTGCAGTCTTGATTGTCTGATTGAAACACCAAATCCCAAATCGTCTGAATACAGAATAGACCGTCTACAACATAATTAAAACCAAATGTACTAATGAATGACAAACAATTAATGAATCGTGCGGCAGACAACATCCGCGTGCTTGCCGTTTCTATGGTAGAAAAGGCAAATTCCGGTCATCCTGGTGGTGCCATGGGAGGAGCCGATTTCATCAATGTCCTTTTCTCTGAATTTCTCGTCTACGATCCTGACGATCCTATGTGGACTGGACGTGACCGCTTCTTCCTTGATCCTGGCCACATGAGTCCGATGCTATATGCTGCTCTCACACTGCGTGGCATGTTCTCTATGGACGACATTAAGCAGTTTCGCCAGTGGGGATCACCTTGTCCGGGACATCCTGAGCTCGATGTTGTCCACGGCATAGAGAATTCTTCGGGACCATTGGGGCAAGGTCATGCTATTGCTGCCGGTGCAGCTGTGGCTGAGAAATTCCTTGAGGCACGTCTTGGAAAGACAATGATGCAGCACACTATTTATTGCTACATTTCGGATGGCGCTGTAGAAGAAGAAATATCTCAAGGAGTCGGACGTATTGCCGGCACATTGGGACTTAACAACCTGATTATGTTCTATGACGCTAATGAAGTTCAGCTCTCTACCGACACAAAGGAGGTGATGGCTGAGAATACTGCGATGAAGTATAAGGCGTGGAATTGGAATGTGATCGAGATAAATGGTAATGACGTTGACGAAATCCGTGGTGCTTTGAGAGAAGCAAAAATGGAGCAAGAGCGTCCTACGCTTATTATCGGTCATACGGTGATGGCAAAAGGAGCGTTGAAAGCTGATGGCTCAAGCTACGAAGGCAGCGTAAAGACCCACGGTGCTCCTCTTGGTGATGAGGCTTACCGCAATACGGTAGTTCATCTTGGAGGGAATCCTGATGATCCTTTTGTAATCTGGGACGACGTGAAGCAACTCTATGACAGACGTCGTGAGGAATTGAGAAATATTGTCAGACAGCGCAGAACGGCCGAGCACCAATGGCGTGAAAGTAATCCGGTGCTTGCTGCACAGATGGACGAATGGTTCTCAAACAAGGCTCCAAAAGTTGATTTCAGCAATTTGGTACAGAAACGTGACGTTGCTACACGTGTGGCCTCTTCTGCTTGTTTAGGAGAATTGGCTAAGCAAGTATCCAATATGATCTGTGCTTCTGCCGACTTGAGTAATTCCGATAAGACAGACGGCTTCCTTAAGCAGACCCATGACCTGATAAAAGGTGATTTCACTGGTGCTTTCTTCCAGGCAGGTGTGGCCGAACTGACAATGGCCGACATGTGCATAGGTATGGCGCTGCATGGATGTATCGCTGCTTGTGGTACTTTCTTTGTGTTCTCCGATTACATGAAGCCGGCGGTCCGTTTGGCAGCTCTGATGGGAGTTCCCGTGAAATTCATTTGGTCTCACGATGCATTCCGAGTGGGAGAAGATGGTCCTACTCATGAACCCGTCGAACAGGAAGCACAGATTCGTTTGATGGAGAAGCTGCGCAGCCATAAGGGACAAGACAGTGTGCGCGTATTCCGCCCTGCTGATGCCGAAGAAGCTACAGTCTGTTGGAAGATGGCTATGGAAAACACGGATACTCCAACAGCACTAATCTTCTCCCGCCAGGCAGTCAAGTCCTTGCCCGAGGGTAACGACTATGAACAGGCTCGTAAGGGTGCTTATATCGTAAAGTCTTCTGATGAAAATCCTGATGTGATTCTCGTAGCTTCGGGATCTGAGGTGGCAACGCTCATTGCTGGTGCGGAATTGCTGCGCAAGGATGGATTGCGTGTCCGCATAGTGAGTGCACCTTCTGAGGGACTTTTCCGTCGGCAAAGTGAGGAGTACCAAGAGGCTGTATTACCCAAGAATGCGAAGATATTTGGCCTTACTGCGGGGTTGCCTGTGACACTTCAGGGACTCGTTGGGGCCAATGGCCGCGTTTACGGTTTGGAGAGCTTCGGATTCTCCGCTCCTTACAAAGTATTGGATGAGAAACTTGGCTTCACGGGTGAGAACGTGTATAAGCAAGTGAAGAATTTTGTTGCTGAGTAGACAAAACAATATAATATGTTACAGTACAAAACAGTTGGCCTTGCTTCTGACCACGCAGGGTTTCCTCTTAAGCAATTTGTCAAACAGTATCTCGAAGAGCGCCACATTCCTTATAAAGACTATGGCACGCAGTCTGCAGAGAGTTGCGATTATCCCGATTTCGCCCATGCCTTAGCCAGTGGGATTGAGAGCGGTGAGGTTTTCCCTGGCATTGGAATCTGCGGTACTGGAGAAGGAGTGGCTATGACAATGAACAAACATCAGAAGATTCGTGCAGCCCTATGCTGGAATCCAGAAATCGCTCATATGGCTCGTTTGCATAATAATGCGAATGCCCTCGTTATGCCAGGACGGTTCATTGACAGTGAGATGGCTCGAAAAATTCTGGATGAGTTCTTTGCTACTGACTTTGAAGGAGGGCGCCATCAGCGGCGAATAGATAAGATTCCTTTGAAATAGAAGAAATCTAAAATAGCATACCGGTCAAGCTGCACTTCTTGACGATTGCTGAACTTTGGAAAAGTAAGAGAGGCTGATGAAACATTATGTTTGTCAGCCTCTCTTTTGCAGTATTGATAGATGTATTGTATTCTAAAGTTTTCTATACGGCTCCATTTAGGATGGAACCTTGATGCTTATTCTTTTGGAACTTCGTATTGACTGCCTGTTTCTTTTATGTATTTCTTTGCGAATGAGTGGGGGTATCCAGGACGCTGAACGCGTGCGCCTATTCCTTCTGGTGTACGTTTGAAGTGTCCGTTCTCTTCTGGCTTTACAGTCATATCATTGTATTTTACAATCAGATAGGTAGCAAGTTGTTTCCAACGGGCTAACATCTGCTGAGCCTGCTGATTGCTATAGTTGTTCAAATAGTTAAGAGCTTCGGCTTTATTCTTTTCATAGAGACTGTTGGCCTTTTGCTCTACAGCAGGCTGCTGGGAAATGTAGCTGCTTTCCAGACTGTCTCGCACCTGCTTAAGCGATGGAAACATTTGACTATAGCGTGGATAAACCATATTGCTTACCCAGTTGCATATCCAATAAGCGTTGCGGTCTGAGAATGTCACAGCATCAGCTTCTGGAGTATTGAAACATTCCGGTTGAACAGTGTTTCCACAATATATAGGTACATAGGCAATCATATTCCCATCATCGTTGCCGAACCACAGAACCCCGCCGATCTCTCTTGGGAGCCATGAACGCATTTGTGAAACGTAAGTGAAGCCTGTCTGTTGAGTGGATGTGGGACGTTCATTGAAATATTCTTTCCCATCCACTTTAAAACTCAACGGTGTTGGGCGGTAAGGCATTTGCCAAATGCCTCCACCGATATTGGTAGAGTCAAGTGCCAGGGGTGTACCCTCATAGTGGTCGCGCATGTCTTTTTGCAAGTCCTGTAGTGAGAGCTTCTTGTCGGGGACGATCCAAAGTGGCATATCGGTTGCCTTCTTATCTACGCCCAAAGCCCAATCCAGATAGCGACTCATGTCTTTGTGGTGATTGAAAAATGACCATACTCGAGCGTCGCAATATCTACGACCGCCAAAATCAGGCTTAGCATACGTCATTTTCCAATTAAAATCCTTGTCCTTTCCTGTAAACCAGCCCATTTTTCTGGCGTATTTTATCATATTTTTGGAATGGATAACCTCGGTATTGTAACTTGAGACAACGCCAATACGACTTTGGTTGGCATGACCGGAGATGGCGTCGTCGGGTATCCGAATTGCGCACCATACGACGCCACCATCTTTTCCTGTGCCTTGCATTTCCATTATCCAGGCCTCGTTGGGATCGCAGAGTGTGAAAGTCTCGCCCTCGGAACAATAACCGTAGGTTTCGGCAAGTGTTGTCATCACTTTGATGGCTTCGCGGGCAGTCTTGGAACGCTGCAATCCAATATAGATGAGGGATCCATAGTCTATTCCGCCCTTGGGATTGACCATCTCTTCACGACCGCCATAAGTTGTCTCACCTATTGTCACCTGGTATTCATTGATATTACCGATGACATTATAGGTCTGTTCTGCTTCTGGGATCTTGCCGATATATTTGTGACTATCCCAATCTACAATGTCGCGCATTGAGCCTTTGGGATGAATTGCTGCTGGGTAATGGCACAGGCCAATGAACATGCCGTAATCATCAGCGTTGTAAGTACACATAACACTGCCATCAGTAGAGGCCTTCTTGCCCACGATGAAATTGGTGCAAGGGAAACCAGCCGTGCATAAGGCTAATAATAATAATGACAAATAAAATCTCTTCATATCAAATTGTTTAAAAATTAGATATAGGGTTACAAGATAAATAAATCTTCTTTCAATTGTTTGTTATCCCACCAGGCTTGTAGTTCTCCACTTTCAGCATACTTCAAGGTGATGGTTCCACCAAGCCACTCTGTCATCGGCAGTTCGTCGCGAAACTCGTAATAGTTAACCACTTGAGTTCCTTGGATTTCCACTACCGCTTGTATGAGCGTTCTGTTGGAAAATACCACTTCATGTGCACCTACTCTTCTCATCGTCTGCTCATTTCTTTCGAAGATATTGGTGTTGCGGCCTTAAGCGGAAGTGGCGCCCCTGTCCTTGTTGTAGGAGCAGAATTCTCTTGTTGTGGCAGCGTTTCTTGGAAAGGAGGCAGCTGGCTTCCAGCATGTGTACCCTTTGTAAGGTTGGTGGAGTCTGAAGGAACTGCCGTAGGAGCTTTCTGACGATGGAATCGTAGGATTTGTATGTTCTCCAAAAACATGAGACGCATGGTTGACGTTGTCATTACGTTTGGCGAGGTATTAAGTTGGAAGTAACCTTTAATTTCCTTGATACCTACAAAATTGTCATCACTAATTTGGAGCAGGTTCTGCATATCGGTGGATATGCGTAGATTTCGAGTGATGACACTGTCATTTTTTAGTACCAGAGCTAAGACTACATTACCGTCGCGAATACCATCCTGGAAGATGAATTGTGAATTAAAACTCAGAGTAAGCATATCTCCCGCATGATAGGTCGTATCAGTTCTTATGGAGAAAGACTGGTAGTTGAAAGGCACCTTGGATGTGAGCACCATGAAAGAGGGTCTACGCCAGATGTTGGTGGTGTCGCCATTGGCTGGATACATACCTGAGGAAGTCATCGCAGAACCTCCTAAACTCCTCGATTCCTCCTGCAAGCGCTCGCTAAGATTCTCATAGATCGTATGCAGAATCTCTGCGTTCTCCATATAATAAACCATAGAGGAGTCAAATTCGCTCTGTGTGACGTGATGTTTTTTCAGTACCGCTACGTGGTAAGCCTGTGTTAGATCAGCGGTTTCGCCGGGGCGTGTTGATACCATTCCATCAGCGATATGATAATCATAGAGAATGTCCTCCATGTCACCGGGCTGAATATACTGATTTGGCACTCCCGGTTTACAGCCGACAAGTGCCATAACGATGCAGAAGGGGAGCATCGATACAAGAATACTGTATAATTCCCGTTTGCTATTCATGTTTGATTTCTTCTTTGTCTTCCTCCTGAAGGTGCTTCTTTTTGGAGAAGGCTATGGCGATACGTTCGAAATCTTTGCGGCAGAAGATGACGAGCAATACAACGCCAACGGATATGGAAGCATCTGCGAAATTGAAAACTGGAGAGAAGAAAATGAATTCCTGTCCTCCCACCATGGGTACCCATTCAGGCCACGTTGTGACAATGAGCGGGAAATAGAACATATCAACCACCTTTCCCATCAGAAATGGAGCATAGCCTGAGCCGAAGGGAACGAAAGTGGACAGTGCAAAGGGTGAGGCACTTGTGAAGATAAGTCCGTAGAACATGCAGTCGATGATGTTTCCTGCTGCTCCAGCTATGATCAGTGACAGGATCATGATGTAGCGTGTGCGTCCATGATGCTTGAGTTCCCAATGCAGATACCATCCCAGAACACCCACGGCAATCAGTCGAAACAGGCTCAGAAATATCTTATTGAGAATCTGAATGCCATAGGCCATACCAGCATTCTCAACAAATACAATATAGAACCAGTTGGTAACATGGATGGATTCTCCGAGGCAAAGATGAGTTTTAACAGCTATCTTGATTACCTGGTCAATAATCAAGATAGCCATGATGAGGATGACGGCAACACGGCCGTCGGTTAAACCGATTAGTTTCTTTTTATCCATATTGTATCACTTTACCCGCTGGCCTTTGCGCAAAGGCAAAACCAGGGTACATAGGCCCGTAGCTATCAACTTAGTGCTGACGATGGGTCATTTTCGAATTGACGCTGAGCGTAGCATGGGGGACGGCTCTCAGACGTTCCTTGGGGATGAGTTCACCCGTGTAGCGGTCGATGCCGTAGGTTTTGTTTTCAATTCTTACCAGTGCGGCCTCCAAGGAACGGATAAACTTTTGCTGGCGTTGTGCCATGGTGACGAGTTCTTCTTTAGCTTGTGCCTCGCTTCCGTCTTCCACAGCCTTGTAGCCGGGTGAAGTATCCTGCACGTCATTGGAATCCTTGTAGGTCAGCTGACGCATCATGTCATTGTAGCTCTTACGGGCCACAGCAAGTTTATCGTTGATGATGGCTCGAAACTCTTCAAGCTCCTCATCGCTGTAGCGTTTTTTCTCCATAGTGATGTGAATTTAGGTTCTGCATGTTAGTAATTATAGGTGGCTAAAACAGAAGGGCCAACCAGTCCGAACATCTGTCCGGGCTGGTTGGGACTCCTTATATTTATTATGCCTTTTCTACCTTGATGTTCAATTTGAAATCGTCGAAATCAACTTCAGCGCCGTCGTTGTCGGCAAGAATGATATCGTTGGCAAGAACCTGACTCTTGATCAAGTCGCCAAAATGGTGGATGGCAGCATTCGTTTCCTCATTCGGGGCGATGGTCACCACTACTCGGTCGGTGATCTCCAGCCCGGTTTCCTTGCGGAGGTTCTGGATGCGATTGACCAGTTCGCGGGCCATTCCTTCCTGGCGGAGTTCATCGTTAAGTTCCACTTCAAGAGCTACGGTGAGGTTGCCTTCGTTGGCCACAAGCCATCCCGGGATATCCTCGGAGATAATGTCCACGTCTGCTGCATCTACGGTAATCTGGTTGCCATCGGCCTCAAAGCTGAAGCTTCCTTGTGCTTCCAATTGTGCGATTTCTTCTTGGGAGAGAGAAGACATCTTGGCGGCAACAGCTTTCATCTGTTTGCCAAATTTCTTACCCATGACCCTAAAGTTACACTTTACCTTCTTTACCAAAATGCCCTGACCTTCAACGAAATTCAATTCCTTTACGTTAACCTCGCTCTTGATCAGATCGGCCACGGCTTCAATGTGCGTCTTCTGCTTTTCATCTACGGCCGGAATCATAATTTGCTGCAGTGGCTGACGAACCTTGATGTTTACCTTGCGGCGCAGGGCAAGTACCATAGAGGTAATCTTTTGCGCCATGCCCATACGGGCCTCAAGTTCCTTGTCGATAAACTTCTCATCGGGCTTTGGATAAAGTTCAAGGTGGATGCTCTCCAGTTCTCCACCGAGATCCTTGTAAAGTTGATCGGCAAAGAATGGGGCAAAGGGAGCCAAGAGTTTTGCAACCGTCATCAGGCAGGTATAGAGTGTCTGATAGGCAGCCAACTTGTCTTCACTCATCTCTTTTCCCCAGAAGCGCTTGCGGTTGAGGCGAACATACCAGTTGCTAAGGTCGTCGTTGACAAACGAGTCGATAAGGCGCACGGCACGTGTCGGATCAAGGTTTTCCATCTCAGCAGTAGTGTTCTTGATGAGCGTGTTCAGACAGGAGAGTATCCAGCGGTCAATTTCCTGACGCTTTTCCACGGCCACTTGTGGAGTCTGCGGGTCGAAGTTGTCCACATTGGCGTAGAGAGCAAAGAAGCTATACGTATTATATAAGGTGCCAAAGAATTTTCGACGAACCTCGTCTACGCCTTCGGGATCAAACTTCAAGTTGTCCCAAGGTTCTGAATTGCTCAACATATAGAAACGCACAGCGTCGGCTCCGTATTTGCCTATCATATCGAAAGGATTGACCACGTTGCCCACGTGCTTTGACATCTTGTTGCCTTTAGCATCGAGCACGAGTCCGGAACTGATGACATTTTTGAAAGCTACGCTGTCGAACACCATTCCGGCAATGGCATGAAGGGTGAAGAACCAACCACGTGTTTGGTCGACACCTTCGTTGATGAAGTCGGCTGGGAAGAATGCCGGCGGAACAGGTGTTCCGCTGTAATTGCTCTCAACAAGCTCCTTACGGTATTCTGCTTCTGGAACCCCAACTTTTTTCAGTCCTTCCTGGTTGATTTCTCCCTCGAAGGGATAATGAAGCTGGGCATAGGGCATAGAGCCAGAATCGAACCATACGTCAATCAGGTCGGTTTCACGGTGCATGGGCTTTCCGGCATCATTTACAAGAACGATGTTGTCCACATATGGGCGGTGAAGGTCGATCTTATCGTAATTATCCTGCGAGTAATCACCGGGAACGAACCCTCTTTCTTTCAGCGGATTACTTTCCATCACGCCTGCTGCTACAGCCTTCTCAATCTCTTCGTAGAGTTCCTCTACGGAGCCGATGCACTTCTCACCGCGGTTCTCATCGCGCCAGATGGGTAGCGGCGTACCCCAGAAGCGGGAGCGGGAAAGGTTCCAGTCGTTGAGGTTCTCAAGCCAGTTGCCGAAGCGTCCGGTTCCTGTAGACTCGGGTTGCCAGCGGATGGTCTTGTTCAAGGCCACGAGACGTTCCTTGCATTGAGTATCCTTGATAAACCAGCTGTCGAGGGGATAATAAAGGATGGGCTTGTCGGTGCGCCAGCAATGGGGGTAGTTGTGGGTCATCTTTTCTATACGGAAAGCCTGACCGGCCATCTTCATCTCCATGCAAATCACTACATTCAAGTCCTCACTGCTTTCAGAGGCCTTGCGGTCCCAGACTCCGTTGGGATTGAACTTAGGATCGTATGCATTCTTCACGTAGGCTCCCTCGTGATTTCCGTAGGCCTTGCGGTCCATACAGTGTTTGATGAACTCGTTGTCGAGTTCTGATGTTAAGTAGTACTTACCCTGGAGGTCTACCATTGGGCGGGTCTCGCCTTTTTTAGAAATTAAGTAGAGTGCAGGAACATGGGCTGCATGCGCCACAAAAGCATCATCGGCACCGAAAGTGCTGGCAATGTGGACGATGCCTGTACCGTCTTCAGTCGTCACATAGTCGCCGGGAATAACACGGAAGGCCTGGTCTTCCATCTCTACAAAATGGTCGTGTCCGTTCTCGCCTGTAAACACTTTCTCAGGATGCTGTGCGGCGTAGTCCTTGACGAACCCCAGCGACCATTCGTCCAATTTCTCACAGGGCTTCACCCACGGCATAAGCTGCTGGTAGTGCATGCCGACAAGTTGCTCACCTGTATAGTGTGCCACGATGCGGTAGGGCACCAGTTTGTCGCCCTTCTTGTATTCGGGCATCTCTTCTTCGTCGCGCATTTCTCCTTCTTGCTTGAGGTAGGCGTTGACACGTGCCTCTGCCATAAGAAGTGTGACCTTCTCTGCGGTATAAGGGTTGTAAGTTCTGACGGCTACATAGTCGATCTTGGGGCCAACACAAAGTGCTATGTTTGAAGGAAGCGTCCAAGGTGTGGTTGTCCATGCTACAAAATATGGCTTGCCCCACGCTGTGAGCAAATTTTTGTCTTTTGACAGGCCGGCCAGATCGGTGATACTGAACAGTGCCGTCACAGTTGTATCCTTTACATCGCGGTAGCAACCTGGCTGATTGAGCTCGTGGCTCGAAAGGCCTGTACCGGCAGCAGGAGAATAGGGTTGGATGGTATACCCCTTGTAGAGCAGCTTCTTGTTGTAGAGTTGTTTCAAGAGCCACCAAAGTGTCTCGATATACTTGTTGTCGTAGGTGATGTAGGGATGGTCGAGGTCTACAAAATAGCCCATCTTTTCGGTCAGCTCGCGCCATTCGGCCGTGAACTTCATCACGTTTTCACGACATTTTCGGTTGTAGTCCTCTGTAGAGATATATTTTTCAGAGTTCTTGTTGTCGATATCTTTCTTGGTGATACCAAGTTCTTTCTCTACGCCAATCTCGACTGGAAGTCCGTGAGTATCCCAACCGGCTTTGCGTTTCACCTGGAATCCTTGCATGGTCTTGTAGCGGTTGAAGGAGTCCTTGATGGTACGTGCAAGCACATGGTGGATGCCGGGATGGCCGTTGGCCGAGGGAGGACCCTCGAAGAAGATGTGCTGTGGACATCCCTCTCGTTCATCGATTGTCTTGTGGAAGATGTCGTTTTTCTCCCATTGAGCAAGTATCTCCTCATTCGTTTTAGTGAGGTCTAAGCCATTGTGCTCTGCAAACTTTTTACCCATATTCTTGTTTACTTTACTATATACTTCTTTTCTTGATCGGCAAAGTTACAAAAAACCCTTGGAACGCACAAATTTAGTAGTCTTTTTTTGGTTTCGCGTTTCATGATGTTTGACAATCGTTGGGAATGCGCAGCGAAAGTATTGCTTTTTGTCATGGCCGTGTGTGTTTGCTGATGCCGGCCGCCATATGGATCCCGGCGGGTTCCCTCTTGGGGGCCGACCGGGGGCCATATGGAGGCCGGTGGGGCGGCAAATGCCTCCTTGCATGATTACACACATTTGACCTTACCAATATGCGGATTTTGCGGTCTGGCAAATTAGATCCTTAGACGTATTCTCTTCTTTTGGCGGATGGGCGGGATGAATATTGTAGTGATGAGAAAATTGTGTAGAGTTGTACAAAATAGAAAATGTAATGCATTTGAAATTCGATAAAGTTTTCCAAATAGAAATTATAAATAATTGATAATCAATTGATTAATATTATTTAACAATATAAAAGTTGTCCAAAATGTGTGGCGTTATTATGAAAAGCATTATCTTTGCAGTTGCAAAAACATAGAAATTAATTCGTTTCAAACAGCAAATATCAATGATACAGACAGTTGTGAAGAGAGACGGTCGTTTAGACGGTTTCAACGAGATGAAAATTGTGGCTGCCATCTGCAAGGCGATGAAACACACGGATGCTGGCGAGGATGCCAGTCTGGCTAAAAGCATCGCCCGCTTTATCGCCTTGCATGGTCAGGAGCAGATGGGCGTGGAGCAGATTCAGGATGCCGTGGAGCGCCAGCTGATGGGCAGCAGCAGAAAAGATGTGGCTCAAAAATACATTCAATACCGCAACCAGCGGTCTATTGCGCGCAAGGCAAAGACCCGCAACGTGTTTCTTGACATTGTAAACATCAAAAGTACAGATGTCACACGCGAGAACGCCAATATGAATGCGGACACACCGGCCGGCATGATGATGAAATTCGCCAGCGAGACCACAAAGCCTTTTGTCGACGACTATCTTTTGCGCGAGGAAGTCCGACAGGCGGTCAGTGACAATTATATCCATATTCACGATAAGGACTATTATCCTACCAAATCGCTCACCTGCGTGCAGCATCCGCTCGACGTGATTTTGCAGCATGGGTTCACTGCCGGTCACGGTTCATCGCGTCCTGCCAAGCGCATCGAGACGGCTGCCGTATTGGCCTGTATATCCCTTGAGACCTGTCAGAACGAGATGCATGGCGGGCAAGCCATACCGGCCTTTGACTTTTATCTCGCTCCTTACGTGCGCATGTCGTATAAAGAGGAGGTAAAGAAACTTGAAGAGTTGAGCAGCGAATCGCTCGACGACCTCTACGACACTCCCATTGATGATTATTTGGAGAAAAGCGTAGATCAGCTTGAGGGTAAGGAGAAACTCAAGCAGTTTGCCATCAATCAGACGGTTCACCGTGTACATCAGTCAATGGAGGCGTTCATCCATAACATGAATACCATTCACTCTCGCGGCGGTAACCAGGTGGTGTTCTCCAGCATCAATTATGGTACGGATACTTCAGCCGAAGGGCGCTGCGTGATGCGTGAACTGCTCAGATCTACCTATGAGGGTGTGGGTAATGGTGAAACAGCCATTTTCCCCATTCAGATCTGGAAGAAAAAGCGGGGCGTCAACTATTTGCCCGAAGACCGGAACTATGACCTCTATAAATTGGCCTGCAAAGTGACGGCGCGCCGATTTTTCCCCAATTTCCTGAATCTCGATGCCACGTTTAATCAGAACGAGAAATGGCGCGCCGACGATCCCCAACGCTATAAATGGGAGATTGCGACGATGGGATGCCGCACGCGAGTGTTTGAGAACCGGTTCGGAGAGAAAACCTCCATAGCACGTGGCAACTTGAGTTTCACAACCCTAAATATTGTGAAGATAGCCATTGAGTGCATGGGTATCAAGGATGAAGAGGAGCGTGTCAACACTTTTTTTGCGAAACTCGACAAGTTACTCGACATTACGGCCATACAGCTTGACGATCGCTTCAAGTTTCAGGCTACGGCCAAGACCCGCCAGTTTCCGCTGTTGATGCAATATCTTTGGACTGGAGCTGACAAGCTTCACCCCGATGACACTATTGAGAGCGTTATCAATCAAGGGACGCTCGGCATTGGGTTTATCGGACTTGCCGAATGTCTCAAAGCCTTGACGGGTAAACATCATGGGGAGAGTGAGGAATCTCAACGCCTGGGACTCCGCATCATCGCCCACATGCGCGACCGGGCTAATGAATACTCCGAGAAATATCACCACAACTATTCGATTCTTGCGACTCCAGCCGAGGGGCTGGCCGGAAAGTTCACTAAGCGTGACGCGAAGCAGTTTGGTGTCATCCCTGGTGTCACCGACCGCGAATATTATACCAATAGCAATCATGTGCCTGTATACTACAAGTGTTCTGCACTCCACAAGGCACAGGTGGAGGCTCCCTATCACACGCTCACCCGTGGCGGACATATCTTTTATGTGGAGCTCGACGGTGATGCCACCCATAATCCTCAGGCTATCATGAGCGTGGTGGATATGATGGACCGCTACAACATGGGGTACGGTTCGGTCAATCACAACCGCAACCGCTGTATGGACTGCGGATATGAGACGGCACAAGACATTGCGGCTTGTCCAAAGTGCGGAAGCTTTCACATCGACCGTCTGCAGCGCATCACGGGGTATCTCGTTGGTACTACCGACCGTTGGAATGCAGGCAAATTGGCAGAACTCAACGACCGGGTCACGCATAATATCTGATCGACTTTTGCCATTGCTTCTACTGCTGCAGGAGGAGTTAAGATAACAGTCAACAAACCAAATTTCAGCTTGATAATGATTTCCGTTTTATCCATTGTTCATGATACTACCGTCGACGGCCCGGGCTTCCGGACATCCATCTATTGCGCCGGTTGCCCTAATGCCTGTCCGGGATGTCATAATCCACAATCCTGGGATATTGCCAATGGCCACAGGATGACGACAGAAGATATCATGAAAGAGCTGCGCAACGACCCATTTGCGAATGTCACTTTCACGGGGGGCGACCCGATGTTTCAGCCAGAGGGATTCTGTGAGCTTGCCGACGTCATCAAGTCGGAGCTTGGTAAGTCTATTTGGTGTTTTTCAGGATTCACTTTTGAGCAAATTTATCGTGATAAACAAAAAAGGAGCCTGTTGGAGCGGATCGATGTACTTGTCGACGGGCCTTTTGTCCAAAAGCTTCGCGATCCTGATTTGTTGTTCCGAGGAAGCAGCAATCAAAGGATTATCGACGTCAGAAAGACTTTGGTCAGCTGCTTAGCGCAACCCTCTCTCCAGCCCGGAGAGATATTACAGCCGAAGCTATGGCAGGAGGATGAGTGACCTGCGATCTGAATCAAAAAACAATGGGGGATTGAACGCAAAAAATGCTGTTCAATCCCCCATTGCCTTGGTTTGATGGATTTACTCCAGTTTGAAGACGAGAAGAGTAAGTCTTGCTGGTTCCGATCTATAAACTAATACACTCTGGGACCGAAAATCTTTGTTCCTACTCTCACCATCGTCGAACCGTGCTCTACGGCGATCTGATAGTCGTCACTCATGCCCCACGAGCGTTCTTTGAATCCGGGATCGTTGGCAAAATAGTTAGCCTTCACCTCGTCGAAGAACTTCCAGGCCGTGTCAAATTCAGATGCGATCTGCTCCTTATTGTCAACGTTGGAGGCCATCATCATGAGACCTGCAATGTGTATGTGTCTCAGCTCCTTCCACTCTCCACCATTCAGGAGTTGACGGCATGCGTCGAGTGTCAATCCGTACTTGGTTTCTTCTTCCGCGATGTGGAGCTCCAGCAGACATTCGATCACCCGGTCGTGCTTGGCAGCCTGCTTGTCGATCTCCTTTAGAAGTTTAAGAGAGTCAACGGCTTCGATCATGCTGATATAGGGGGCGATGTATTTCACCTTATTGGTCTGCAAATGGCCGATGAAATGCCACTCGATATCCTTGGGCAGTGCTTCAACCTTACGGGCGATTTCCTGCTCGTGACTTTCACCAAACACACGCTGTCCCTCTTGATAAGCAGCCTCGACATACTCCTTGGGGTGGAACTTACTCACGGCAACAAGGCGCACACCCTTTGGCAGGGTATCCAATACTTCATGCAAGTTTTTAGCTATATCTTCTTTTTCCATTATTATGTGTGTAATATTAAGTCTACAGAATCGCCACTACACGATGGGCAGACAAGAATGATTTCTGCCCTTTAGGGCAGGACAGCCGTCCTGTCCTAAAGGGAATCAGGTGTTCGGCTGTTGCTCGGCCTCATATTCAGGCTTGTCGTCGTGAGCTTGAGGCTTGGGCTGGGCGTTGTGTTCAAATACGTCCATGATCATCGTTTCGGCAATGCTGGCAATGGCATAATCGTTCATGGTGGTGCCCATTACTTCACCGATGTGTTTTACTGCACCTTCAAGTGAACCTGCCTGGACGAGATAGTTCACATTGGAACGCTTCTCTTTTTCTGTCTTCTCATCGATAGTGATAAACTGCAACTTGGTCTTGTACCATTTGTCGTCGTTTTCCATGTCTGAGAAAAAGATCTCATGGTAAGGGGCTGGCTTGATGTCGGTAATCTTGAAATCACCGCTGATATAGGATGACATCTCCTCTATAATCGTATTTTCGGCCTCGGTGAAGCTCAGAGCGTCAACGACATATTGTTCGGTGACCTTCTTTTGCGTGCCGTCTTCCATTGTCTTGTCATAACGAATCTTGGTTTCAAACCAATCAGATGTTCTTGATCTCATTTTCTTTATCTTTGTGATTTTATCCCTGCAAAGGTACATCAATTCAAGGGGACTACAAAATAAAAGTAAGGATTTTATTAAAAAGAGGAAGTTTGTTTTCTCTTTCTTTTCTCTTCTTTCTGATGGGTATGTTGCACTATTTTGCTTGTCTATCAAATACCGGGATAAAATATTTTTCGTAATTTTGCAGTCGTATGCAGAGAATTCAGTCTTTTTTCTTTTTTTATAAGAAACCATACCATTCGCAGCCTCCGTTCAGACTTTGCCTGAATGCCCTGGCGTTGCTGCTGTTTTTGATTCTTGTGACGGGATGCCGCCCAAGCGTGAGGTCAATGGCTCCAGAGGGCGACACGATACCGATGGAGTTTGCACGGAATTTAACAATGGTGAAGCATGGCGATTATACAGAAGTGATCCTTGCCAACCCTTGGCGGCAGGGTACGATTCTTCGTCGTTATGCCCTGGTCGACAGCAGCCACGGCAAGACAACCATACCCGAAGGGCTTACGCGAGTGATTGTGCCCTTGCGCCGATGTGTAGTTTTTACCGCAGCCCACATGGAACTCTTCAGACTGTTAGGTATGACGGAACGCGTAAAAGGTGTTGCCGATGCGGGGTATATGCATCAACCGTGGTTGCCTCAAGCCATTTCCAAGGGGCTGATAACAGACTGTGGCAACAGTATGAGTCCAAATATAGAGAAGGTGATGGCCATCAAGCCGGATGCTCTATGGTTGTCTCCTTATGGAGATTCCAATTATGGGCGGCTGGAGCAATTGGGGGTTCCTCTCATTGAGCTGGCCGATTATATGGAGACTTCTGCCTTGGGCAGGGCTGAATGGATGAAGTTTTATGGTCTGCTGTTGGGGTGTCCCGACAAGGCTGATCGTATTTTTGAATACGTTTGCCGTCAATATCTTATGCTTAGAGAGAGAGCGGCCCGTACAAAGTCGGCTCCAAAAGTGATAACTGAACGCAAGACGGGTGCAGTATGGTATATGCCTGGCGGACAGTCGACAATGGGTCAGCTGTTGCGTGATGCTCATGCCGACTATGCTTTTAAGAACGATAAGCACAGCGGCAGCTTGTCACTGGGTGTGGAGACGGTTGTTGACAAAGCGGCCGATGCCGATGTGTGGCTTATGAGTTACGAGAATGTTATCAGCCTCTCCTCCTTGGGCAGCGAATACAGTGGTTATCAGCTGATAAAAGCCTTTAACAATAAACGCGTATATGGCTGTCCGGTAGACCGGTCGCGCTATTTTGATGAAGTCCCCTTTAGGCCTGATTTGTTGTTGCGTGACTTGACGATCATTCTCCATCCAGAACTACGTTTGGGAGCTCCCCACTATTATCATCTGATTCAATAGTATGATTCGTCGCCATCCTTTTCTCTTTCTATTTGTCTGCATCATGTTCTTAGCCGCAGCGTGCCTGTTGACTGGTCCGGTGAGTATTGGACCTCTCAAGGTGTGTGCCATCCTTTTCGGTATGGACAGCAGCCTCGACACACCGCGATACATTGTTTTGGAGTCGCGCCTGCCCCAGATGCTCACCGCCCTCTTGTCGGGCTGCGCTTTGGCTGCAAGTGGTCTGATGCTTCAGACTGCATTTCGCAATCCCTTGGCCGGTCCGTCTATATTCGGTATATCAAGCGGCGCAAGTCTGGGGGTGGCACTTGTAATGCTGATGTTTGGCGGCACACTGTCAGCCGGCTCACTTACGTTCACCGGCTATGCGGCCATTCTGGCAGGTGCCGCTGCTGGTGCCCTTATGGTCACGTTGGTCATTGTAGTCATGGCTCAATGGGTGACCAGTGCCACCATGCTGCTCATAGTGGGTATCATGACAGGTTACGTGAGCGGCTCTCTCGTGTCGCTGCTCAACTTTGCAGCTACCGACCAGGGAGTGAAAAGCTTTTTTGTATGGGGGATGGGCGACTTTAGCGGTGTGACAACACAGATGCTTCCACTCTATGCGCTGCTTTGTGTTGTGCTTTTGGGACTCTCCCTGCTGTTTGTTAAACCACTCAACGCGCTGCTTCTGGGCAGGCAATATGCTGAGAGTATGGGCATCAATACTCATTTGGCTCGTATGGGGCTGCTTGTTGTCACCAGTCTGCTCACAGCGGTAGTGACGGCATTTTGCGGTCCCATAGCCTTTATTGGACTCGCCGTGCCCCACATCGCACGTATGTTTTTGCTCACCGACAACCAGTCGCGGCTCTTGCCGACGAGCATGCTGACTGGTGGAGCTGTGTCCTTGCTTTGCAACTGGATCTGCAGTCTGCCAGCATCAGGTGGTGTGATACCTCTCAACGCCATCACGCCGCTCATCGGTGCTCCCGTGATTATTTATGTCATTATTCATCATCGATAGCAATATGATTGTACAAGAAGAATTCCAACGAACGGCTATGCTTTTGGGTGAGCCGGCTCTTGAGACGCTCATGGCCTGCAAAGTGGCTGTGGTTGGTGTAGGAGGAGTCGGTGGCTATGTTGTTGAGGCACTCGCCCGTAGTGGCATTGGCGAATTGCATCTGGTAGACAGTGACCGTGTTGTGGCCTCCAATATCAACCGGCAAATTATAGCCCTGCATTCTACAATCGGGCAATATAAGGTAGATGTCGCAGCACGTCGTGTTTCAGACATCAATCCCAACTGTGTTGTGAAGACCTATAAGATGTTCTATTTGCCTGATACGGCGAACAATATAGATCTGAGCCAAATGGATTATGTCGTGGACTGCGTTGACACCGTGGCCGCCAAACTGCATCTGATACAGATTTGCAAGCAAATAGATGTGCCTTTGATCTGCAGTATGGGAGCGGCTAACAAGATGGATCCCACAGCTTTTCGCGTCAGCGATATCAAAGACACCATCATGGATCCTTTGGCAAAAGTGATTCGAAAGAAGATGAGAAAGTTGGGATTGAAAAATCAGAAGGTTGTCTGGAGTCCGGAAACACCTTTGGCAGCCCTTGGCGTTCGGGAAGGAGAGAAACCTGTACCGGCGAGCAATGCCTTTGTTCCTCCCGTGGCAGGATTGGTGATAGCAGGAGAAGTGGTAAAAGATCTGCTGGCGAGAGACCATACTTTCAGAAACTCAGACAAGCACCTTGTTCCCCCTCTTGAAAAATAAAACTGTCAGCAATCCTTTGTTTAATTCAAATTCATGTAACATTACATTATGAAAGTAAATTTAGCAACCTATGAGGGAGTCGACCGCCCTATGTATGTACTGGAGGAAAAGCGGCTCATCGATAATCTGAAAATAATCAGCGACGTGGCCAACAGAGCCGATGTAGAAATCATCATGGCTTTTAAGGCATATGCCTTGTGGCGCACCTTTCCTCTATTTAGGAAGTATATCACGGCCACTACGGCCAGTTCGTTCTACGAAGCGCGGCTTGGCAAGGAAGAGTTTGGCGCACCAGCCCATACTTTTTCTCCTGCTTATACCGATTACGAGATAGAACAGATAGCCCGATGCTCATCACATCTGATCTTCAACTCTCTCTCGCAGTATTCCCGGTTCCATGAGCGTGCGCGGCAGGCAAATGCTGCATTGCAGTTAGGATTGCGAGTGAATCCGGAATACAGTGAAATTAAGACTTTGCTGTATAATCCTTGCGCGCCAGGTTCCAGATTCGGAATCCTGGCTGAAAATTTGCCTGACCAGTTGCCAGAAGATGTCACGGGGCTTCATATCCACTGCCATTGCGAGAGTGGAAGCGATGTTTTCCAACGTACACTTGAACACATCGAACAAAAGTTCTCCCGCTGGTTTGACCAGTTGAAGTGGATCAATTTCGGAGGTGGTCATCTGATGACCCGGAAAGATTACGACCGAAATCTGTTAATCGAGACTTTGAAGGGGTTTCATCACCGCTATCCGTGGCTCCATGTGATCATGGAACCTGGAAGCGCCTTTGGATGGCAAACGGGGCCGCTGGTGGGCCAAGTGCAGGATATTGTGGAGAATCACGGAATTAAAACGGCCATTCTCAATGTCAGCTTTACTTGTCACATGCCTGACTGTCTGGAGATGCCCTATCATCCTGAGGTTCGTGGGGCACGAGTCGTGGATGAAGACCGTTGCGAGGGAGAGCCCTATGTCTATCGTTTGGGTGGAAACTCCTGCCTTAGTGGAGACTTTATGAGAAGTTGGGCCTTCGACCACGAATTGCAGGTGGGCGAGAACGTGATCTTTGAGGATATGCTTCATTACACAACGGTTAAAACAACTATGTTCAACGGCGTAACTCATCCTGCCATCATGCTGGCCCGTCCAGACGGCGAACTTTTGCCACTCCGTGATTTTAGCTATGAAGACTATAAAAACCGGATGGACTAAGTCCTCTTTTTTGATGAAAAATGCTGTTCTGCTTGATAAATAGGAGCAGAACAGCATTTGGATGATTAGTGGGAATTTCTCTGTAATCATTAGCTGTTGGTGACAAATCTTATGTAGGCTCTGTCATCAAATGATACTTGACCGGGGCGTTTTCCTTTTGTGGCCTTGAATTTTCCAATGCAGAGGGGGTCTTCATTTAACTGCTTCTCCAGGAGTACTTCGCTCTCGCTAAGTGTCGGGCGCAGGAAAGGATAACCATCAGAGGCCAAAACTATCTCAGTACGCTTTCTGTGACCAGGGGCTATCGTGTGGACAGATAGCTTTTTGGTGAGATCCATAGGGATAGGAAAACCGTCTACTACGCTATAGCTGACATTCTCGCCTTTCATAACATTCACTAACTGATGAAGGATGGCTTTGCGCCCAATGTCGTCTGCCATAAGTCCTTCCACAGTAGCTCCATTTTGAATGGCATTCTGAAGAATCTTAGACCGCTGTGCAGCCAGTTTCGACTCGTAGGGCTTGGGATTGTCAAAATAGGATCCATTGATGAGACATTGGCAATCACCGATCATCCAAACTTCATTGCGGTAGCGAGAATAGACTATAACACTGGCACAGGGGCGCTTCTCGGGATGTCGAGACATGTCAAGACTGGCCTGTGCGTTCTTTTGACAGGCTGTAGAAATTTTTCGTGTGACCCGTCGCGTGAAGGCCAGCAGTGAAGTATCGGTAGGCATACTGCTGATTTCCTCCCCAATCATGAGCATGGCATAGCGCCCATTGCTCATCATGGGATTCAGTCTGAACTCCGTCTTGCTTGTGCTTCCGTCGATGACGGCTACGAAATCATCCGTGATGACGATGCCGTCCTCACAGTGCTCATTGTCGATTTTGCCTTTTACCAGGCTTTCTATGATTTCCATGTGCGAAGTTAGGATTAAAGCTTTTCTTGTTCTTTTCCTTCGAGACTTTGCGACCGGCTTTGGGTTGTTGGGGAGTAGAGCCAATTGCCCGATTGTCGAAATTGACATGCCGGGCGTGTTGTGGGTGTCCGCTATATAGCCGCGTTAGCAGATCCCGCCGCCCCAACTTGGTCAATTCCCGCTCAATTCCCGCTCTTTCTTCAGGTTTGTACCAGAAGAAGAACTGCCGTTGGGCAAGTTTCTCTCGCTGTGTCTTGGCTGAGAATATGGGCTCAAGCGTATAGGGATCGTAGCCAGTATACCACATTTCTGTGCTGACAGTCATGGGCGTAGGTGTGAAATCCTGTACCTGCTCCAGGTGGAAATCGAGATCTTTTGTGATGACTGCCAGCTCAGCCATGTCTTCCTCATGACACCCGGGGTGTGAGCTGATGAAGTAGGGGATGATCTGCTGATTGAGTCCTTCCTCACGATTGATACGCTCAAAGACTCGCTTGAAGTCGTAGAATAGGTTGAAACTCGGTTTGCGCATGAGTGTCAACACCCGGTCACTGGTATGTTCCGGAGCCACTTTGAGCCTCCCACTGACATGTCGGGTGATGAGTTCGCGCGTATACTGCCTTGCGGCCGCATTGGCTTTCTCGTCCTTACTGTTATGAAGGAGCAGGTCATAGCGCACTCCACTGCCGATGAAGCTCTTTTTAATTCCAGGCAGTGCATCAACGGCGTGATAGATGTCGAGCAGTTTACTATGGTCTGTATTAAGATTGGGACAGATCTGAGGATGAATACATGAGGGTCGCCTGCAGTGTTCACATGCTTTTAGATTACGCCCGTGCATACCGTACATATTGGCTGACGGCCCCCCAAGATCGCTCAGATAGCCTTTGAAACCAGGCATGGCTATCACCTTCTTCACTTCACGTAAAATGCTTTCTTTGGAGCGACATGAAATGAACTTTCCTTGATGGGCCGAGATCGTGCAGAATGCACAGCCACCGAAACACCCACGATGGATGTTGACCGAAAACTTGATCATCTCGTAGGCGGGGATAACCTTTCCACGGTATTTGGGGTGGGGGAGGCGTGTGTAGGGCAGGTCAAATGAGGCATCGATCTCTTCTGTAGTCATCGGTGGATAGGGAGGATTGACAACTACATAGTCTTTTCCCACGGCCTGAAGAAGTCGTTGCGCGTGCATTTTGTTGGCTTCCTCCTCGATGTGACGAAAGTTTTCAGCCTCCGCTTTTTTGTTGTGTAGACATTCTTCATGCGAGTGGAGAATGATATCAACGTCTTTGATACCACCAGGGATATCTTCTTTACGGCGGAGAAATGCAGTTTGGGGTAGTTCTTCAATCTCCTTGATAGACCTTCCATTCTGAAGTTCCTGGGCCAGTTTCACCGTTGGCTTCTCTCCCATGCCGTAGACAATCATATCAGCTCCGGAGTCGCATAGAATGGATGGCCTGACGCGATCCTGCCAATAATCGTAGTGGGTGAGTCTTCGCATGGAAGCTTCGATACCGCCTAAGACAACTGGAACATCTGGAAACAGGCGCTTGAGGATTTGGGTATAAACGATAGAAGGATAGTCTGGACGCATGTCGTGCCGGCCGTCGGGACTGTAGTCATCACTCGATCTCAGTCGCTTGTTGGCCGTATAGCGATTCACCATAGAATCCATAGCACCTGCCGAAACGGCGAAGAATAACCGAGGACGTCCTAATTTCTTGAAGTCGCGGAAATCTCCATGCCAGTCGGGCTGAGGAACAATGGCTACTCGAAAGCCTGCAGCTTCCAGTGACCTTCCGATAACAGCAGAGGCGAATGAGGGATGATCCACGTAAGCATCACCCGAAAAAAAAATGACGTCGAGTTCGTCCCAACCTCTCAGTTCGCATTCTTTCTTTGTCGTGGGCAGGAAATCGGTCAGCCTATACCCTTGATAATCCATTTGGTTCACTGCTCGTCGGTATTGTTGTCAGTTTTTGCGTCCTGTTCTTTCTTCCATTTGAGATAGAGCAGTACCAACTGATGGAGACCAAAAGCCTTCATATTGTTGTTGTAAATCACGTCGAGGCACAGATCGAGAAGATCATTGTCTGTGGCCGTACCGCTCTCAAGCAATGAACGGACGTTGAATTTCAGCTTGTCGAGAACTGTTTCATCGATAATTCCGTTGCTATCGATGAGATTGCGGAGAAGCTGATACTTTTCTATTGTCTGAAGATGTTTCTCTGACACCTCAATGCTACGGGTGCCGGAAGCGTTGGCTTGTATTTTCATATTTCGTAAGTTTAGAGTGTTCTGAAAAGAAACTGCCAGATGCCTTTCATCAGTTGGCGCCTGACAGAGATGTCGTTGATGGTTTCGAAAGGGAATCCCATGGTGAAAGTACGTGAGGTTGATGCATCGAAAGCTACGGCTGCACTCATGCCATTGCTATACTTCATTGCGCAGAATGCTGAACCCGTTGGCGTGATCACGTCACTGTGGGTGGCAGCGTAGTGATCGGGATTCGGACGGTTGACAATATTAAAAGTGGTATTCATGCCACTCATTGACGAAAGTGAGTCATTACGTACTTGCTGCTGATAGGAACAATGGAGCACCTTGTTGAGCCAAGCCGACTCTGATGGCGACTGCATATCGCTGCCTACATAGGAGCCACTCACCAGCAATGCACCACCATTTTCTGCGAATGCTTGAAGCTGCTGTTGCAGGTGAGGAGTGAATGTCTTGTAATAGACTGTGGCTTGCGGACTGTATTTTTGCAGTCCTAAGATGAGATCCAAGCCTTGAAATTCTGAAAGTCTGATGCTTCCCGATTCTACGCACGACCTTGAGCAACTCATAATATTATAGGAGTGAGATGCGGCAATGTCGGCTGCATGAGTGCGCACATAGTTGAAACTATTGCCCATGATGAAATGTCCGGCAAGCTCATTACCGCAATATCCCAATCCTGTCTCAGATTCCGATCCCATATTCGCACGATTGAAGGAGATTTGTTTACCGCTCCAGCCAGCCGTCAGACCATAGCTCACGCCTTCATCGGCATCCAAGTCAAAGCCCTGCCGACTGCTGTTGTTGATGACTGCGGGAGCAGAAAGCCTCTGAAAACCGTCAACGATGAGAATATTTTTATTTGCTTTGGGCTCATAACAAACCGAGAGAACTTGCGTGGGGAAACTCTCCCCACCACGGTTTACAGCCGTTACTTTGAAGCTATAGACAACTCCTGGAGTTAGCGACAGCTCATAGGAATTGCGCTTGACGTTAATACCATTGTCGAAATCCGAAGAGGCTGTAGTAGTGTAAACGTTGTATGATGTGGGTTGAGCCGTGGGCTCTAACTGATCCTCTTGAGCATTCCAGCGAAGAGAGGCTTTTCCATTGATTATGGTGGCTGAAAAATTGATGGGGGGCAGAGGTTGTACGATACAAGATCGGCCATGCATGCCATTGACGTAGCGCAGGATGGTCTTGTAGACAGAACGTGCCAAAGTGAATTTGAAGTTTGGGTCCTGTCCTAAGACCATGTCGGGGAAGTTTTGGTGAGACATGGTTTCCAGAATGGCCGAGGGAACTTCAGGCAGTCTTGTCTCCGAATAGTTGCGGTCCCAAAGGTATCTTCGGTTCCAATTCTTGTATTTGGCGGGCAGGTCACGCATAATACCGTTAAGCAGAGCTGCTGCGAAGTCTTTACTTGCTTGTCGGGAGATACCAGAGTTGAGGCGTCCATCATTGAAGTCGGTGGTGCAGATGGCCAACGATCCTATTATATCCGTACCATTTGGGGCGTACCCGGCGTCGCTGTGCACGGCCAGTGAGAGCTCAATAGGCACACGTTTGCCCTTTATCAGTGGCATATATACACTGCCACCACCCAACCAGTTGCTCATGAGGGAGCGTACATTGATATCATCGCCATAGTCATCTGTGCCATTTTTTGTACTGTAATATTTGTAAGGGACGCCAGCCCATTGGGCGTAATACCGTGCTCCTTCCAGACAGCGGGGAAGCCCACTGACGGTGCCGCCTCGCTCGATATTGCCCATTCCTCCACCGAATCTTATAGCATCTGTCGTTATGAGTCCTTTAGACTGTGAGCGGTTGGTGACCACCACTTGATTGTAGCCGTCACATCCCCTGTCAAAGTCGAAAGTACCAAGGTATACCCATGTTCCGCCACCCATTTGCTGGTTAACGTGAAAGCGGGTCTCTTGTCCTTTGTGGTAAACGATGTATTCAGCATCAGGAACACTTCCTTCTACAGTCGCGTAACTTACGTAAACTGCATAACGTCCCGCCTTGTGAAAGTTTGGCCGATAGACAGTCTGTGCGAGATCTTTTACTTTTTTTTGCGTGAGATTCATTCTGACAGTTCCACGCTCAAAAGGATTCTCATCCATTTGCAGACTGCCATTGCGCCATCCGAAGCCTTTGACAGGGGCCTTGACCCATTCATTTTTTCCCTCGATTTCTTGATAGATGGAATTGTGGGAACTCCCGTCGTTATCAACAATAATCTCTTCGGTCTGCCAATCCCTTTCCCTTGGGGTGAAGACATAGGCACCCGCATGCTCAAGCATTGGTATGAGAAAAGGCACCACAATCGTCTGCGTAAACAAATCCTCGTTGGTACAGAAGAGGTTGGGTCTTTGCCATTTCCAAAATCCTTTTTTGTTATCGTAGTATCGTCCATGGGAGGCCCATAGAGTAAGATGGCGGTCGTAGAGTCCATGGGTAGGCCTTGACGGACGGGAGACATTCTTCACCCATGGCTCGTCGTTATAGTCGATGTCTCCCCAAAGGGCATTGCCGCCTTTGGCTGTGGCTCCAGAGATAAGTTCTTCAACGAGTGAACCGTTGGTGTATATTCTGATCTGATAATCATCAAAGGGATTGGGAAGGACCCTCCTCACTTTCCGATAGATTTTTTCTACAGAAGATTTTGTAAACTCCTGCTGCGCGAAATTCCCGTCCATTGTGATATCAACGACGCTTCTCTTGTCGTCGATGGCGAGCTTCTTCATTCTTGCAGGTTGGGAAAGTTCTCCGTTTTTAGGTTTATAGGAGTAAAAATAAGCTTCGAGTTTTCTTTCCGCTTTTTGTCTAAGGGCTGAATTCTGTGAATAAAGATTTCCGGTCGTCATCATCATGACGGCCAGCATTACTATAGCTTTATTGATCTTTCTATTTCCGTGTCTGATTATAGTCATTGTCCGTTGTGTTTCATTCGCCTTCTTTCTTCTTTTAAGATTTAAAGTCCTGTGACGAATTTTTCCGGTGATTTACCCTTAAAGTCCTTAAAATAGAGCTTAATGTCTCTCATTTCCTTTTCTATATCGCCTGACGGGATGAACATTTTCGTGCATTGTATGAGTTTTTTCTCATAGTCTATACCGTAGAGCATAACAGGAATTTGCGCTTTAAGGGCAATATAGTAGAACCCACATTTCCAATCGGGATTGGCGGATCTTGTTCCTTCGGGAGTAATACAGAGGCGGAAAGTTTTTCTTTTTTTGGCCACCTTTGCCAGCGTATCGGTCATGGAGCTGTGTTTAGACCGCCATACTGGAATACCGCCAATATGTCTGAACCACATACCTAAAGGCCACTTGAACCATTCTTTTTTCATTAGGAAATTGATATGTAGGCCTTCAGCCCTCATGTAGAGTTGTCCCAAAATAAAGTCCCAGTTGCTGGTGTGTGGAGCCAGGCATATAATACACTTCTCTGGCATGGCCTGAGTGATGTTTTTCTTCCAGCCTAACTTCTTATATAACAGCCAACTGTAGAAATGATTAGTTGAGTCCATTAAGCTGATCTATGATTTCATTGACGTTCTTGTTGAAATCTTCAACAAGCTTTTTGTAGTAAGCCTTGCGTTTCATTCCTGGTTCCGGGTGAGAGATGCGGCTCACAAATTCTGTGTGAATTTTCAAAATACTTGTCAGGATTGCCTCAACGTTTTCTTCGACGGGCTTTTCGTCATAAAGAGAGTGGGCCACTCCTTCAGCAAACAAATCACTGCACACGTAGTTGATGGTGCGTTTAAGATCTCTTTTATTAGCCATATCGTGTATTTTTTGTAGAACAAATGCTTTTTCAATTCCCAAAGATAGATAAAAAAAAGGAAGAAACAAATATTTTTAGGTTCTTTTTTAAATTGAAACAAGTATTTGTCCCTCATTTGTTTTAAATTTCGGATGGAAATTCGTAATTTTGCAACGAATTTTAGTTCTAATTAAAAATCAATTCGCAAAATGGAAATCAGTCTTTTGCAGAAGGAGCGTGCTGCTTATCAGCCGAAACTTCCCAAGGGCCTTCAGGGTGCTGTTAAGGTTGTAGAAGGAGAACCTACTCAGAGTGTTGGTGATCAAGAAGAAATCAAGAAACTCTTCCCCAATACGTATGGTATGCCTCTTGTAGAATTTGTAAAGGGTGACAAGGAAAACACACAGAAGATGAACATCGGGGTTATTCTCTCTGGTGGTCAGGCTCCTGGCGGTCACAATGTTATTTGTGGCCTTTTTGATGCCATCAAGAAAATGAATCCTGAGAATAAGCTCTATGGATTCCTCATGGGACCCGGTGGTTTGGTCGACCACGACTACAAGGAACTTACCGCCGATTTTATCGAAAAGTACCGCAACACGGGCGGATTCGACATGATTGGTTCAGGACGTACAAAACTTGAGAAAGAAGATCAGTTTGAAAAAGGTTTGCAGATTATCCGCAAGCTCGATATTAAGGCCATCGTGATCATCGGTGGTGATGACTCCAATACCAATGCCTGCGTGCTTGCTGAATACTATGCTGCCAAGAAATATGGCGTACAGGTTATCGGTTGCCCCAAAACTATCGATGGTGACCTCAAGAATGACCAGATTGAGACTTCCTTTGGTTTCGATACGGCTACGAAGACCTACTCCGAGATTATCGGAAACATCGAGCGCGACAGCAACTCCGCCCGCAAATATTGGCACTTCATCAAGCTCATGGGCCGTTCAGCTTCACACATCGCTTTGGAGTGTGCTCTTCAAACACATCCCAATATTTGCCTGATCTCTGAGGAAATTCAGGAAAAGGACATGACGCTCAATCAGATCGTCGAGCGCATCGCTACTGCTGTGGCACATCGTGCAGAGCAAGGCGACAACTTCGGTGTGGTGCTGGTTCCTGAGGGACTCATAGAGTTCATTCCTGCTATCGGCCGTCTCATCGCTGAACTCAACGATTTGCTTGCCGCTCATGGCTCTGAATACAAAGACCTTAATATCAAGGAGCAGCGTGCTTACATTCTTTCGCACCTGAGCGCAGATAACGCAGCCACCTTTAGGACTCTGCCTTCTGGTGTTGCGCGCCAGCTCTCTCTTGACCGCGACCCTCACGGAAACGTTCAGGTTTCGCTCATTGAGACAGAGGAACTCCTTGCCGAGATGGTCGGAGACCTGCTTGCTGAGTGGGCAAAGGAAGGCAAATATAATGGAAAGTTTGCTACAATTCATCATTTCTTGGGGTATGAAGGACGTTGTGCTGCTCCCTCAAACTTTGATGCCGACTATTGCTATGCTTTGGGTACTTCAGCTGCTCACCTCATTGCCAATGGCAAAACGGGGTATATGGCCATTGTGAAAAACACAACGGCTAAGCCCGAGGATTGGAAAGCTGGCGGTGTCCCCATCACCATGATGATGAACATGGAGCGTCGCAACGGTGAGATGAAGCCTGTGATTCGCAAGGCGCTCGTAGACCTTAATGGCAAACCTTTCAAGACTTTTGCCGCTCAGCGTGACGAGTGGGCCTATACTACGTCTTATGTCTATCCGGGTCCTGTACAGTACTGGGGTCCCTCTGACGTTTGCGACCAGTGCACAAAGACGCTGCAGCTTGAACATGAGTAAACTATAATTTACAATTATTTTTAATGGCCAGTACACCCAATCCTCCAGACAAAATTTATCCTGACGAACCGGCTGGGTTCCGTTGGCGCGAATTGCATTCGCGATTTCCAGGATGGGTCTGGAGGATGGGTGGATTGGTTCTTGTTTTTCTTTATGTCTGGATTTTCTATTATTTCTTTGTTAGTCCGACCGGATTCCGCTGGCGTGCGCTTTACGGCGAAGCCAAGTACCCCGAAGGCTATGAAATCCATGGCATAGACATCTCTCACTATCAAGGTCAAATCGATTGGGACGAGTTGCGCAATGGTATGATTAGTGGCTGTCCCTTACGCTTTGTGATTATCAAGTCTACAGAGGGTGACAAACGCATTGACGAGAATTTTTACGATAATTTCCAAGCTGCTCGTGAATATGGATTTATTCGTGGAGCATATCATTTTTGGAACAATAAGTCAACACCCAGGGACCAAGCATATTTTTTTCTTAGTAAAGTACATCTCGAGAATGGAGATCTGCCGCCTGTACTTGATATTGAACACAAGCCCGCAGAGCGTAGTGTCGAGGACTTTCAGCGCGATGTGCTCACATGGCTGCATATCGTTGAGGATCGCTATCATGTGAAGCCAATCATCTATACCTATTATAAATTCAAGCAAAACTATCTGTCAGCTCCGGTCTTTGACGACTATCCCTACTGGATAGCCCACTATTATGTTGACAAAGTGGAATATAAAGGCCCTTGGAAATTTTGGCAACATACTGATGCCGGTCGTCTGCCGGGCATTCGTGGATATGTGGATTTCAACATCTATAACGGTAGTTTCTACGATTTGAAGAAACTTACGATTGGCAATCAGGACCAGGAATATTAGTTTCTGAGTGCGTCTTGTGAAAACAGCCACGGGGGTAGCTGTGGCGGATAAATGAAACAGCGAAGGAACGTCAATCATACGGCTGGCATTCCTTCGCTGTATTTATGCAAATGGATTAAGACTTGCTGAATCAACTGTAGAGATAACGTTTGATCGAACGTTTGGGAGTCTTGGCAAATTCTTCGTCGTGAATTTCTATGCCAGCTATCTTGCTGTACACCGGAAGAGTCGCATTAAGGTTCTGGCGGTTCTGTTCCATTACAGCCTTCAAGTCTTCCTTATTGAACCCCATATTCTTCATCAGGTCAAAGTCGGGGTATACCAAAGCATATAGCTTTTCCTGGCGCTGCACCACAACACTCTCCACCACCATTGGCTGGGAGTTGAGGGCGTCTTCGATTTCCTCGGGGTAGATGTTCTGCCCGTTGGATCCCAAGAGCATATTCTTGGAACGGCCCTTAATAAAGATATTTCCGCCGGCGTCCATTGTTCCGAGATCTCTTGTGTGGAACCATCCATCACTGTCGATCACTGCTTTGGTAGCCTCCTCGTTTTTGTAGTAGCCCAACATAACATTCGGGCCTTTGCAGAGGATCTCACCGGGTACTTTAGCCGGGTCTTTGCTGTCGATCTTTACTTGCATGTGCAGGGCGGCGCGGCCGCTGGAACCTGGCACGAAGGTCTTGTAGTCGGCATAAGCGATGATAGGAGCGCACTCCGTGGCTCCGTAGCCTACAGTATAGTGGAACTTGATGCGGCGCAGGAAGCGCTCCACTTCCTGGTTGAAAGCAGCACCGCCAATGATGATCTCATAAAACGAGCCACCGAAAGCTTTCGATACTTGGTCGCAAATTTTCTCGTTGATCTGGTCCTTGATGATGGGCATGTTGAGCAGCAGCCGCATTCTGTTGTTCTGAATCTTCGGAAATACCTTCTTTTTGATAATCTTCTCAATGATGAGCGGCACAGAGATAATAATCTTCGGCTTGATTTCTGAGAACGATTGAGCGATAATGGCCGGAGAAGGAACCCTCGTCAGATAATAGACGTGGCACCCGGTGAGGAACTCAAACATAAACTCAAACGCCATGCCATACATATGTGCCATGGGCAGGATGCTGATGATTGAGTCGCCAGGATGTAAGAACGGGCCTACGTTGGCAACGGCAAAGTCGAAGTTGCTCCACATGGCCCGATAAGGAATCATGACGCCTTTAGAGAATCCAGTTGTTCCGCTGGTGTAGTTGATGAGGGCCATCTCTTCAGGACTCTCCTCCATGTAATATTTCACGTGTTCCTTACGGAAATATTTCGGATATTTTTTTCCGAACATCTCGTTCAAGTGCTCGCGTGCATAGGTGAGCTTATCAGTGCGTGAAATCACGAGTGAGTAGTCGGGAATGTATATGATGCCCTCGAGCATGGGCATCTTTGTCGGATTGACTTCTGTGGCAACGACGTCGCCGACGAAAAGCAATTTTGCTTCGGAGTGGTTGACAATATTGTGGATCTGGTCGGCCGTGAACTCATGGAGGATTGGAACGGCAATAGCGCCGTAGGTGAGGGTAGCCAAAAAAGCTACGGCCCAGTTGGCGCTGTTGCGTCCGCAGAGTGCCACCTTGTCACCTTTCTGCACACCGCTGCTTTGAAAGAGAATGTGCAGTTTTTCGATTTTGCGGGCAACATCATGATACTGCAAGGTTTGTCCCTTGAAATCAGTGAATGCATCCCTGTCCCAGTTGTCAATAATGCTTTTCTGTATATACTGGTTAAAGCAAGGTATCTTCTCCATAATCTGTGTGGTTGTTTATATAGCGTTCTGATACAAATAGCGTTTGATGCTCTTTTTGGGTGTTTTCTCAAATTCGTTATCATGGAGGACGATCGCGGCAAGCTTGCAGTATTGCGGCAGCTGGGCATTGAGACTTTTACGGTTCTGTTCCATGATTTTCATTAAGTCCTCCTTGTTGATACCCAAGGTGCGGGCTGCTTCCATGTCGGGATGTACAAGCCCGATGAGTTTGTTGCCTTTCTGCAAGACGATGCTTTCGTTGACCATGGCCATGTTGTTGAGCTGGTTCTCTATTTCCTCGGGATAGACGTTTTGGCCATCGGCTCCGAGAAGCATGTTTTTGATGCGTCCGCGGATGTAGAGCATTCCGTTTTCGTCCATGGTTGCGAGGTCACCAGTGTGAAACCATCCGTCTTCGTCAATGGCTTGCTTAGTAGCTTCCGGGTTCTTGTAATATCCCGTCATGACATTGGCACCTCGGGTGACAATCTCCCCCGGCTTCACGGCTGGGGCATCGCTGATCACTTTCACCTCCATGTTCTCCACCGCGATACCGCATGTGCCGGCATTGAATTCGCTATGGTCACAATAGGAGATCATAGGTCCTGTTTCCGTGGCTCCGTAGCCTACGGTAATGGGAAATCCGATATCAAGCAGAAAACGTTCTACTTCCTTGTTGAGTCCTGCGCCGCCTACGATAAGTTCTTGAATATTTCCCCCGAAGGCTTCGGCGACAAGATTCTTTACTCGCTCCTTCACGCGGTGACTGATCAGGGGCATACCCATGAGTATACGCATCCGGTTGGTCTCAACGATGGGGAATATGTTCTTGCGGATAATTTTCTCCACTACTAACGGCACACTGGCAACAAAAGTTGGCTTGAGGTCGTGCAGTGTCTCTGATACGAGAGTTGGGCTTGGCAGGCGTGTTAGGAAATGGATATGCATCCCCCTGGTGAAGCCGAAGAGGAAGTCGATCATCAGTCCATACATGTGTGCCATGGGAAGAAACGACAAAAGATTGCCACCCGGTCGGGTGTATTTATTCAGCGTGTTCAGAGCCCATTCCAAATTGCTGGTCAGCGACCTGTAGGTGAGCATTACTCCCTTGGAGAATCCGGTTGTTCCACTGGTGTAGTTGATCATTGCCAGGTCATCGGGATGGTCTTCAAAATAGGCCACGTGTTCCTTCCGAAAAAACTTAGGAAACTTGGTACCGAAGATTTCGTTCAGGTGCTCGCGGGCGTTGTCGAGGTTAAGACAGCGTGAGAAAGTGACCGAGAGATCGGGTAGGTAAACCATGGCCATCAGCCCTGGCATTTTGTCTTTGTCGAGGCTTGTGGCCACGATGTCGCCCATGAAGAGCAGTTTCGATTCCGAGTGGTTGATGATATTGTAGACCTGTTCGGGCTTAAATTCGTGTTGGATGGGGATGGCTACGGCTCCATAGCTGAGCGTGGCAAGAAACACTACGCCCCAGTGGGCACTGTTGCGTCCGCAGAGCGCCACCTTGTCGCCACGTTTCAAACCTACGCTCTCAAACATGATGTGGATTTTCTCTATTTTGCGAGCCACATCGTGATATTGGAGCGTGACGCCCTTGTAATCTGAAAGGGCATCCTGGTCCCAGTGATCAACGATACTGTCTTTGATGTAAGAATTAAAATTTTTTATTGGCCCCATTGCACAATCCTAATAATTTTGTGCAAAGGTAATACATTTTTGCTCAATCCAAAAACTTATGTGCAATATTTTATCCCACTTCCTATAATTTTAGACCAACTTAGGCGATACGGATTTATCCGATTGTCCTATTCTGCCATATTATAGTTCTATTTTTCCACATTAGCCACAGTAGGGTAATATTCAAGGGCGAGTGATGGATTACTCATATTTCATACTCTTGGCCGGATGAATGTGGGCCACGAGATAGCTGGGAGCAATCAAGACTGCCACGCAGACGAGCAGTGTGGCGATATTGAGCAGGATGATCCAAACCCAATTGATCTCTACTGGTACCGTACTGACATAGTAGGTAGCAGGATCAAGTTTGACGAGTCCTGTGAGTTTCTGCACAGCGACGAGCCCGAGTCCTACAAGATTGCCAATGATGAGTCCGCGCCCAATGATGAAGGTGGACAGCCACAGAAACGTGTGTCGGATAAGCCTGTTGCGTGCACCGAGAGCCTTGAGAATGCCTATCATGCTTGTACGCTCAAGGATGATGATGAGCAGGCCGGAGATGATGGTCACTCCGGATACGGCCATCATCAGCGCCAAGATGATCCATACATTCATGTCGAGAAGATCAAGCCATGCAAATATCTGGGGGGTGATCTCACGAATGGTCTTTGAGGAGTAGGTGGCACCATAGTGGTCAACTGTGCGGTTCACCTTTTCGATCACCTGGTTTTCGGCCAGTAGCTCATCTTTCTTGCTCGCTACGGTCAGTTCTGCTCCAGTTGCCTGGTCGGGTTCCCAGCCATTAAGTTTCACCACAGTGCTCAAGTCTGTAAAGGCTGTGACATTGTCGTAGAGCGCCAAGTTGGTCTGGTAGATTCCGCTGATGGTGAATCTGCGGGTGCGCACGCCATTCTGGTCGATGAAGTAAGCAAATACTCGGTCGCCGGTCTTTAGCTGCAGCTTGTCGGCCATGGGCTTCGATATTAGGAGCCTGTTGCTGTCCTTGTGGGCGCAGAAGAGAGGTATGCTTCCACTCACCATATTTTGGTGAATGAAGGTGGTGTCGTATTCCTCAGCGACCCCCTTGAACTGTATGCCTAAAAAGTCGTTGTCGGTCTTGAGGATCCCTTCTTTCATGGCGAAGCGCTGTGCATGGCGTATTCCTTGCAGATGGTCGAGTGCTGTGAGCACGGAATCGTTCATCACTATGGGATATTGCTCTGCGCTCTGCAGCGTGGTGAATTCGGCAACCTGGATGTCGCTTCCGAATCCGGATACCTTGTGCTGCACGGTGTGCTTAAATCCTATCACCACGCACAAGCTGATAATCATCACCGACAGACCGATGGCTACACCGGCTGTGGCAATTCGGATTGCAGGGCGTGATACGTGACGCTTGTCGTCGTTCTCTGTCGAGAAAAGGCGCCGTGCCAGGAAAAGAGGTAAGTTCATATCAGTCTTTGTCTGTCATTTCAATTTTCGTCAACTCTGCCAGGATAGGCCTCAAGAGCTTTGCGTAACACAACAAGGGCGCGCTTCAAATCCTCCTCTTTCAGCACATAGGCAATTCTCACCTGGTTGCGACCTGCACCAGGAGTGGTGTAGAACCCTGCGGCCGGTGCCATCATCACAGTCTCACCCTCATAATTGAATTCCTCGAGACACCACCTGCAGAACTTTTCACTGTCGTCCACCGGCAGCTGCGCCACGGTATAAAAAGCCCCCATGGGGATGGGTGAGTAGACGCCCTTGATGCGGTTTAGTCCGTCGATGAGACATTTGCGACGCTGGCAGTATTCATCATATACGTCGCGGTAGTATTCCTCTGGCGCATCAAGTGAGGCTTCGGCGACGATTTGCCCCAAAAGGGGAGGAGAGAGACGTGCCTGGCAAAACTTCATCACAGTCTTCCTTACTTCAGCGTTTTTAGTGATCAGACAGCCGATTCGGATGCCACACTCGCTATAGCGTTTCGACACAGAGTCGATGAGGATGGTGTTCTGCTCGATTCCCTCCAGATGCATAGCCGAGATATAGGGTGAGCCTGTATAGATGTACTCGCGGTAGACTTCGTCGGAGAAGAGATAGAGATCGTGACGCTTCACCATATCGCGTATCTGGTTCATCTCCCGGCGCGTGTAGAGGTAGCCTGTAGGATTGTTGGGATTGCAGATCATAACGGCACGTGTATGTTCATTGATCAACTCTTCAAACTTCTCTACCTTAGGCAATGCGAAGCCTTCTTCTATCGAGGTGGAAATGGTGCGTATCTTTGCGCCGGCCGAGATGGCAAACGACATGTAGTTGGCATAGGCTGGCTCGGGAATGATGATCTCGTCGCCGGGATTGAGGCAGCTCATAAACGCAAAGAGCACAGCCTCAGAACCTCCTGAGGTGATGATAATGTCGTCGGGTTTTACATAAATCTTGTATTTCTCATAGAATTTACACAATTTTTCCCGATAGCTCAGAAAACCTTGCGAGGGAGAATATTCCAGTACCTTGCGGTCGATATGCCGTAGAGCGTCGAGACCGCATTGCGGAGTGGGGAGGTCGGGCTGACCAATATTCAAATGATAAACTTTTATGCCGCGATTCTTGGCAGCAACGGCCAGTGGGGCCAACTTACGTATAGGCGACTCCGGCATCTCCAGACCGCGATCTGATATTTTCGGCATTGTTGACGTTTTTTTGTTGGTGCAAAGGTAATCATTAAAATCCATACCTATTCCTTTTTTTGAAACTTTATTGTGGAATAGTTCAGGCAAAGCATAATATTTGAAACGAAAAAAGTAGCATAAGGACTGGCTTTTTGGGGCATGACAGTCGTCTGCAACCTCATGACAGCTTGGTCAGCCTGCTGTTGTCTGGGCTACAACTTCGCCGTATAAGGGCAGTAGATGTGATGGAGAATGCTTCTTCATGCCGGTCCCCATATGTCGGCCGGTGGTACTCCATAAGGAAGCCAACGGGCCGCCAGAAGAGAGCCCGCGGGCTCCCTTCTGCAAGCTTGGGTCTACTCTTGGTGCCCACCATATCTACAATTATTTAGACAGGTTAGATATTCTGGATATTAGTGGAACGGGTAACCCACAAGTTGTGGTGTTTAAGAAATGGTTTCACAGAGATAAATATAGGATGTGCACAAAAAATGTATCAAATGGGAAAAGAATGATTATTTTTTTGTGTTAAAAATTTTGGAACTTAGGAAATTATCGATTAACTTTGCAACTATAATTAACAATAAGTATGCAATAAACAAATCTTCCGCCTATAGAGAGAACTTTACTTCAAACAAAACAACAAAGGACATGAAGAATTTAAATGAGATGACCGACGAAGAGTTGGCCTTATCATATGTCGGGGGATGCAACAAGGCTTTTGATTTGTTATTGCAGCGCAATCAGTCAAAGTTGTTCTCATACATCTTGTTTGTGGTAAGAGACCACAATCTGGCCGATGATATATTCCAGGAGACGTTTGTCAAAGTGATTACCCGTCTGCAAGAAGGACGGTATACAGCTTCGGGGCGTTTTGCGTCGTGGATCATGCGTATTGCCCACAACGTTATCATGGATAGGTACAGACTTCAAAAGTCTGACAGAATTGTTGAGACTAACGAGGATAACAATTTGGGGAACATAGGAATTCCCACAGAATTGTTCGACACCAGCATCGAGAGCCGCTATGTCAATGAGCAGGTTTTGCTTGACGTGAAGAAACTCATGAACAAGCTCCCACCTACTCAGCGGGAGGTCGTGTTCATGCGTTTTTATCAGGAACTATCTTTCAAAGAGATTGCTGAGCTTACCAATGTGAGCATCAATACGGCTTTGGGACGTATGCGGTATGCGATCATCAACCTTCGGCGAATGGCCAAAGAGCATAACATCGTCTTACAGTTGGCTTAACTCAGAAATTGTCTTTATTGGGTCGGGAGACTTGAATATATAGCTCCCGCTGACCAAGATGTCTGCTCCTGCCCCGACAAGGCGTGGAGCTGTTGTGGCGTTAACCCCGCCATCAACTTCGATAAGTGCCTTGGATCCGGACTCCTTGATGAGCTGTTTGAGACGCCTTGTCTTGTTTATTGTGTTCTCAATAAACTTTTGTCCGCCGAAGCCTGGGTTTACGCTCATCAGAAGAACCATATCGATGTCAGCTATGACATCTTCGAGCATACTGATGGGTGTAGACGGATTTAAGGCTACACCTGCCATCATGCCGTTGGTCTTGATTTCTGAGATGGTACGGTGGAGATGCACGCATGCCTCCTGATGAACGGTCATCACTTTGGCCCCCGCCTTTGCGGTACGTTCGATATATTGTTCGGGGTGAACGACCATATAGTGAACGTCGAGTTCCTTATTGCACACTTTCTTCAAATTGGAGAGGACGGGGAAACCAATGGAGATATTCGGAACAAAAACACCATCCATCATGTCGACATGTACCCAATCAGCACTGCTGTCGTTGAGCATTTCCAAGTCCTTCGTCAGGTTCAGAAAATCTGCCGACAGCAGTGAGGGCGAGATAATAGTTTTTCTCATAGCCTCTTCTTGTTAGTTTAAACAGTATCCAACGTTACTGCCATTAAACTTCATCACCCGGTAGGTATAGGCGATCTGGCGTATCAGGTCTAAAGTCTTCTCTGAGGGACGCTGTTCTTCTTGGGTAAAATATTTCATAGGCAATTATTTTGATTGTACTCAACCTTTAAACGTTCCTTTTCTCACTTTATTACATCAATTTATTGATTTTGTTTATCAATCATCTTGCGCTTTGAGATTTTATACTTGGCTGGTGACTATCTTATATTGGGTTGGAGTCAATGATCAGCTGATGTTCGGATCGCTTGGAAACGGTAAGGTACAGGTGTAAAAAAAGCCCTGAAAGGATAAGATTCCTTTCAGGGCTTATATAATAAGTAGGGATGAATCTTTAGAAGAAATTGTAGCGGTTGTCAACCACATCGGCGTTGTACATGAGCTCGTTGCCAAATCCCTGCATAATGGTCTGCAGAGCCATCTGACGGCAGCGCATCTCTTGTTGTTTTTCGTTGAATTTAACAGGACGGTTGGCCTTATTGGTTACCTGGAAAACATAAACACCAGCCTCACCCTTAACGGGCTTGCTGCTGAACTTACCTTTGGCAGTGGCAGCTACTGCACCACTCAGAGCGAATTCTGAGGCACCGAGTGACTGCACAGTCACAGGTGAAGCAAATGTAATCTGATTGACAGAAGAGATCTTGGCGCCTTTTGCCTTTGCAGCATTAATGCTGTTTACTCCTTGGAGCTTGGCCATGAGAACCTCAGCCTTCTTGTCTTTCATCACTTCGGCCTTAATCCATTCTTTCACAGTGGGATCGTCAAGACCGCGATAACCAACCGGGTGTACCTTGTTTAAGACCACAACCAAGAGGTGATCGCCATTGTTTCCGGCTTCAAACATCTTGCTGACCTCGCCTTCTTTGGCATCATTGAAAGCCCAGCGCAGAGCTTCTGTCGTACCCTGTAAGCCTGCAACATAGTGCTGGTTGGAAGTAAGGTCTTTCTGATCAAGATATTTGTAACCGTTTTTGGCAGCGTTCTTTTGCAGGTCAGCGGCCGTTTGGTTGGCACTGAGGAATGCAGAGAACTTATTGTAGGCTGCTGTATGCGTGTCGTTGCTATAGTCTATGGTCTTCTTGATCACTGCAGCAGTGTATTTGTCGTTCATTGCTTTACGGTCAAGTACCTGGAGAATGATATTGCCCTGAGTGGTCACAACATTCTGCAACTCGTTGACACCACCGTTGAACAAGGCTATGAGATATTTTTTGGTGTCTTCGTCCATTGATGGTGCCTGCTCATATTGAGATGAGGTCATCCAATTCTTCTCGCCAGTCTGGCCGTATTTCTTGGCAAGCGCCTCAAACTGGTTGGGATTGCTCTTCAAAGCAGTGAAGATGGAATCTGCCGACCGGTGAGCAGCATTAGCATCCTGACCTCCAACTTGAATGGCTCTGAACTGGACAGAGTCGGGGAGATTGGTCTTTGCCACAAGCTTGATGATGTTGAGTGTGTTGTCCTGCTTATTCTCAAATACACCCGTAGTCTGGCCGACAGCCATAGAATCAAGTTTGCTTGCAATGTCCTGTGGGAATGCGTTCTTGCTTACCGGAACACCGAGATAATTGACGAGCGACGTACTCTTCCGTACAATTTCCGAAGGATCGGCAGCCGCAGCAAGTTGCTTGTCGTAATCTGCAAAAGTCTTCTGCAATGTTGCCCGGTCTTGAGCGGATGCAACAACGGGAACATCAATGTAGCTGACATCGCGGGTTTCAATGATCTGCTTTGCACCAAAACGTCCGTTGTAGTAGGTGTCTTTGAGTTCGTCATACTTTGCCTTCATATCCGACTCCGTAATCTGAACTTTAGAATCCTGCACACTGCTGTAGGGGAGAGCGGCCAACTGTATGGAACTTTCTTCATTCTCGTCTTTGAAGGCCATCTTTGCCTCTATCGGGTTGGAGAGGATGCTCTCCTGTACCAGACTCTGATACTTTGTGGCCAGCAATGTCTGACGGAGATTCTTCTCAAGGAAAGTCCAATACTTGTAAATCATCTGGTACTGCTCACCGTACTGAGGATTGGTACCATTCTGCTTATAGTCAGCAAGGAATTTCTGAAGGGCATTCACGTCGAAGCGGCCAGTTTGCTGATTTGTGAAAGGCGTGCGCTGAAGCATGGGATGAGTGCCTTCTCTCAAGACATTTTGCATCTCCTCATCGGTGACGCGAAGCCCTAATTTGTCGGCTTCCTTTTCAATGATCTTGTTTTGAACAAAATGATTCCAAGCTTGATCCCGAAGCGATTGCAACTGTTGATCATTTAGATTGTCAATGCCCTGGGCAACCTTGAGATAATCGGTGAAGCTCTCCACTTCCTGCTGGAAATCCTGAGCGTTCACTTTCTCTCCTAATACCTCACCGATTTGCTGGCGTTGATTGTTCTTGGTTGTCTCACAAGAACGGAAGCCTTCCTCGGCAATGAAAGCGAAAAGGCCCAAACCGATGATGATAATCAGAATAGTGCCTCTGCGTCTTATTCTTCCTAATACTGCCATTTTAAATTATTGTTTTTTATTTTGTTTTTGTATTTACAAATCTTATCAGGACTTGTCCTTTACATCCAAAAATGCGCACAAATTTACAAAGAAAATAAGAAATAAAAGAATTTTTCACAAGAAAATGCAATCAACCTTTTATTTATCAGTTACTACGAGACGTACGAGTTCTATCTTTGTTGCTGAATTTTTGATGATTTTGAATTGGAATTTACCAATCTTGACAATTTCGTTGACTTTGGGAAAACTTTGATAGTAGTGTAATATCAGTCCACCTATTGTCATATATTCGTCGCTTTCGGGCAATTGAAGATTGAACATGTCGTTTACTTTGTCTATTTCGAGTCGTGCACTGAGAATATAGGCCCCGTCTTCAGTCTGCTTTGCCACATAACTCTCGTTGTCGTGCTCGTCCTGTATGTCACCGAATATTTCCTCGACGATATCTTCCAAAGAGACAAGCCCACTGGTTCCTCCGAATTCGTCTACAACGATGCCGATGCTCTTTTTTTGCTGTAGAAAAATCTGCATAAGCTTTTGGGCAGACATTGTCTCGGGGATAAAGAGTATTTCGCGTATTCGGTCATGCCAGTTCTCTATCTGCCTGAACATCTCCAGGGAGTGGATATATCCCACCACATGGTCAATGTCTTCTTTGTAGACGATAATCTTACTGTTGCCGCTTTCGATGAACTTTTGCATGAGTTGGTCCGTAGGGCAATTATACTCCACGGCATTGATTTCTGTTCGGGGAACCATGCAGTCACGCACCTTTGTGTCTGAAAATTCCAAAGCATTTTGAAAGATTCTGACTTCGTCTTCTACGTCTTCTTCGTTTTTAGCGTTGTCGATGCTTTTTTGAAGAATGTAGTCCAAATCGACTTTTGAGAATCCCTCTTCATCCTCCTCGTTGGTGTTCTTTACGCCGAAGATGCGAAGAAGTCCAAAAGAGAGTAGGGTGGAGAATTTACTGATGGGCCAAAGAATGATGTAGAAGATATAAGCTAAGGGAGAGAATATGGCTAACAGTCTGTTGGGATTGCTCTTGAACAACGTCTTGGGAAGGAATTCCCCTGTAAACAAGATGATGAGCGTGGACAGCAGAGTGTCTGCTGTGACAGTAAATGCTGCATCATAACCCTTGAATATCGTGTTGTCGAAGAAATCCGCGATTAAGATTCCATAGATGACCAACACAACATTGTTACCGACTAACATTGTGCTGACGAACCCGTTGGGATGATTATAGAACACTGTCAGAATACGTTGCGTGAATCCGTTCCTGTCCTTGTCCATTTCTGCAAGCATTCTATTGCTCGAAACAAATGCGATTTCCATGCCCGAGAAAAAGGCTGAGAAAATCATCGTCACTAATATGCCTATTATTAAAGTGGTCACTTTTACTAAAAGAAAATTTAATTCTGCAAGTTTGTACGGGGCCTGGGCTGAGTCCGAGGTATACCATTCATGGTGCTGTCGCTTTGATTTTCTGTAGGTGCGGGTGTAGCACCCCCTCCTGCTAAGTCTCCCCTGACGAAGGAGCCGCTTGTGTTGGAAACATAGTATTTAGTCATTTGCTCGTCACTTCTGAAATAGCGTCCTTGGAGAGAGCGCTCTGGTGTCACCAAACGTGAGAACTTGTTTGAATAGAGTTCGTGATTGTTCTCATCCCAAAACAATTCTTCTGACGAGAATTTAATGCCAGACTTTGTGAGAATCTTCACTCGGCTGCGAAGCTCCCATAATTTTTTCTTGTCGTAATAGTATGCTGTATCACACTGAATGTATGAGAAAACATTGAACTTCTCGTCAAATTGGGTCAACAGAACTCCTTTATCAAAAATATAACGTGAGGGGTTAAGGTTGGGATTTACAATCCACTCTTCAGTGACGATGCGGTATTTAATGACACCGGAATCGGAGATGAGTGTGTTCACCCCGTAACTGGTCATCAAAGGCACTGAGTCGCGGGCATGGATGGCTGGGGCTGTATGCTCAACTTGCTCCTGGCAGGAAACTGCTGACAAGAATACAATCCCTGTGAACAATTGTGGAAATATGTTTTTTATTCGAAACACGTTATTTTATTCTACTTTCCACTTTTGGAACCACTTTTCATTGAACGTAATGCCTAAGTTGATGCGGAAAATGTTTTCAGAGATCATTCCATTAGCAGAACTGTGAGCAATCTGTGCGCTGATGTTCAAGAAAGAACGGTTGTTGTATGAGTTAATAATTGGAATACCAAAGCCTAAGCTGCCACTGATTTCATTGGGACCGTTCTTGCCGTTGACCTTTATGTATGGGGTGGCGTAGGAGATTCCTGTACGATAACGTATGCGCGAGAGGAGATTGCGTCCAGATGGATTGGGGCAATATTCTCCGCCTATCGTCATCTTATGGCGATCCTTGAAATAATTGTCATTCAAGAGATAACTGGCTGTGTTGCCTGAAGTTGAAACGTACTCAGGAAAAGATACCTTGGACCATTTCTGCAATGTATAATCGGCTCCGAGTCGTAATTTGTTGGCATGATTGTACGTGAAGCCAGCTCCGAATGTGTGGGGAATTGAAAGCTTAATGTTGCTACCCCCAAGCACCAGTGAGTCTGAAACCGCTGTTTGGGTATTGGTGGAAATGACGCGGCACGTAGGTTTGCCGCCTATTTTGTGCCCCAAGCCATACGTCAAACCAATGGTCAGTAAATCTGTTTTGCCCAATTTTAGATCATATTGTAAGCCTGCTGATATGTTGTAGCTCCGCACTTCTGCGTTGTAAGATTTGGAGAGCGTGTTGGCATAGTTGTCGCTATACGAATTTTGAATCGAGCGGCTGATGGTTCCCCAAAGATAACCAGCGTTTACACCAATAGAGAAATTCTTTATAGGCGACCATCCTAAGCCGGCATAGGCTTGATGAAGACCGCCTGAACCAGAATATGTGTTTGTGTAAATAACAGAATTACGGTTGTTTACATACCCCGTGGTGGAATAATCATACCCAACATTGCTATATGGCAATATTCCAAAACTCATACCTAAACGATGGGCCAACCTGAATCCTGTTACCACATATTCAAAATTAGCCTGCTTGATATTGCGTTTTGTTCCGTTTTCTGAAAAGTTGGTGATTTGACCGCTCATACCTACATCAAAGAGGAATGTGATCGAGTCAAGACGTGCGTACGATGCGGGATTGAGGTAGTTGACTTGATTTCCATCGTGAAAACCTAAGGCCAAACCATTCATTCCTCGATTAAACCCCGATGCTTGTTCGGCCAGGGTGCCTAACCCGAATTGGCTGTAGGGGGAATTGGTGCCACTTTGTGCAAAGACTCCTGTAAAAAGGACAGATGCTATCGCTGCAAGAAATCCCCTTTTACCTTTTGCCAAATCCGCAAGTCTGAATGACGTAATATGTATCTTCATCGCTCTGTAATCGTATTTTTTTCGATGTAAAAATGATTTTCGTGCAAAATTATCAAAAAAATAAGAAATAAAAGAAGGATAAATGGGAAATTAAGTTTATTTTTGCATCGTGAAAGTTTTCAAATCAGAAATTCGTGTTTTGTTCTTGCTGATATTTGCTCTGTTTGGTTGGTCAATATCCGCAAGAAGTAATAGCTATACATCCCCTTGTAGGATCAGTCTTTTGACATGTGGACCAGGTCAAGAAGTGTACTCCCTCTATGGGCATACGGCGATTCGGGTCCAGTCACCTGAAACTGGAGATATCGTTGTCAACTACGGTATGTTCTCATTCAAGCAGAAGTATTTTATACTTCGCTTCGTTTTCGGATTGACTGATTATCAAATGGGCGTCATGCCATTTGATGTTTTCATGGAAGAGTATCGGGAAGAAGGACGGTGGGTAGAAGAACAACAACTCAACCTGGATTCCGCAGAATGTCGCCGAATCATTGTGGCACTGCAGAAAAATTACGAGCCTGAGAATCGCACTTACCGTTATAATTACTTTTACGACAACTGTACTACACGTGCCCGTGATATTTTGATCGGTAATTTGAATGGCAAGGTTCGTTTTCCCGACAATCATAAAGATACATCCTATCGCGAGATGATTCATTCTATGAATGAGACTCACCCGTGGGCTCGATTTGGAAACGACTTGCTGTTGGGCCTTAAAGCCGATCGTAAAACTAATAATGAGCAGCAGCAATTCCTTCCAGAGCATCTTATGAAGGACTTTGATCACGCGATTGTTGCCAATGGCAGTCATCAGCACAATTTAGTTTCCGGCAAACTTTTGCTTCTTTCTGCTCAGACGGTATCAAGTAATGACAGAGGATCGTTCACGCCGAGACTGTGCACCATAGCATTTTTCTTGTGCGTACTCATTATTATTTTGGTAGAGAGAAAAACAAAAAAGAGAATATGGCTTTTCGACTTTGTATGGATGTTGATTGACGGCATGGCAGGATTGATACTTTTTGCCATGATTTTCTCTCAGCACCCTACTGTTAGTCTCAACTTACAGATTCTTCTTTTGAATCCCCTGTCGCTTGTTTTTGGGCTAAAAGCTGTATTGAGGCTGAGAAAACATCAAGTCCACAGGTTTCTTAAAGCGCATGCCGTTTGCATTGTGATTTTCTTATTGGGAGCATTTGTGCAAACTTATGCTGAAGGAATGATTACTTTGGCATTATCTTTGCTGATTAGAGAATTATATTTAATTAGAGCGCATGAATAAGTATCTGGCAATATTGCTCGCGGTCCTATCCTCAACGGAGATACAGGCACAGAACCTGAATTCTGTGCCCCGGCTTGTAGTAGGTATAACTATCGACCAACTGCGAAACGATTTGCTGGAACAATATGCCCAGATGTATTCGTCTGATGGAATTCGGAAACTCGCCGCACAGGGTGTTGTCTATGAGTCCGCAGGCTATTCCTTTTCTCCGATAGATCCAGCTTCGGCTATAGCTTCTTTGTCGACGGGGACATTTCCTCATTATAATAATATAATAGGTAGTTCTTGGCTTAATCGTTCCACTTTGAGGCCTACGAGCTGCGTGGAAGATCCTAAATACGTTGCTTCTCCGAGCCAACTATCCGTCTCCACAATCAGCGACGAGCTGAAAATCGCCACGAAGGGAGCTGCTCTTGTTTATGGCTTGGCTGAAAACAAGGAGTCCGCAATCCTTTCCTCGGGGCATGCTGCTGATGGTGCTTTCTGGAAAGGCAATGGAAATCAATGGACAACTTCTGCCTATTACCCGCAGGAAAGCCGGAGATGGATAGAGTCTTATCAGCGTGTGACATCGTCGGATGCCAGAATGGCAGATGTTAATGAACAAATTTGCCAACTTGCGTTGGAATGTGTGAGAAACCACGCCATGGGGCGTGACGCAGTCCCCGACTTCCTTGCTGTAACTCTATCAGGATCTAACGGCAAACCTACAGAAGAATATTATCTGTCTTTGGACCGCACGCTGGCGAATCTTATAGCACAGATAGAGGGGGAAGTCGGCAAGGATAACGTGCTCTTCATAGTAACGAGCACGGGCTATGAGAATGAGGAACAGACAGATTATTCGCATTATAAGGTCCCCACAGGAACGTTCTATATCAACCGTACGGCAAATCTGATGAATATCTACTTGAGCGCAATCTACGGTCATGGCAGATATGTGGACGGTTGTTTTAAAAATCAGATATTTCTTAATCATCAGCTCATCGACCAAAAACAATTGAGCCTTGACGACGTGCTCAATCGTTCCCAAGAGTTCCTTCTTCAAAATGACGGTGTAAAAGATGTTTATACTTCCACCCAACTTCAGCGTGGAGGCGGTGACATTGCCAAGCTTCATAATGGATACAGCTCTGATAATGCCGGTGATATTATAATAGGTATAAACCCAGGTTGGCAGTTGAAGAACGAAATCACCGGAGAGAATTTCACTTTCCGCATGGGATTGGTTTCTTTCCCTATTGTCTTCTACGGTGCAGGCCTGCCCTCCCAGCGTATTACTAAACCGGTAACTGTAGACCGCATTGCGCCTACGGTTGCTAAGGCTATCCGTATTCGTGCGCCAAACGCTTGTACGGCTGAACCACTCTTTTAAGTATTTCAGCCGCTTAGACTTATTCCCATCATTTACATTTTTAAATAAAAGAGTTGTTTTACGGGATTATTTTCGTAATTTTGCACTCGTTATTATTAGACAAATAAATAAAGACACAATAAAATGAATTTCAACAAAATCTTAAAGTCATTGTTTGGCGATAAAAGTACGCGGGACATGAAGCTCATTCAGCCTCTTGTAGAGAAGGTGAAGGCCAAATATCCTGAAATAAAAGCTTTGAGCAATGACGAGCTGCGTGCCAAAACTAAGGAAATACAAAAATACGTTCAGGACGCGGCCAAAGACGAGAAGCAGAGAATAGAGGAACTCAAGGCCAAAATTGATGATACCCCCATCGATGACCGCGAGCCGATTTTTAACGAAATTGACAAGCTTGAGAAGGAAGCGTTGGACAAATATGAGGTTGCCCTCAATGAGGTTATGCCTACAGCTTTCAGTATCGTGAAGGATACTGCCCGTCGTTTCTCCGAAAACGAGGACACAGTCGTGACGGCGACGGATTTCGACCGTGAGCTGGCCGCTAATCCTGCAAACGATTTCATTACCATTGACGGTGATAAGGCCATCTATCATAATGAATGGACTGCTGGTGGAAACAAAATCAAGTGGAATATGGTCCACTACGACGTGCAGCTCTTTGGTGGTATAGCCCTGCATCAGGGTAAGATTGCTGAGATGGCGACGGGTGAGGGTAAGACACTTGTGGCTACCCTTCCTGTATTCTTGAATGCCTTGACAGGAAATGGAGTTCACATGGTGACGGTCAACGACTATTTGGCCAAACGTGACTCTGAGTGGATGGGACCTATCTACGAGTTCAATGGTCTTTCAGTAGATTGCATTGACAAGCATCGTCCCAATTCTCCTGAGCGCCGCAAGGCTTATCAAGCTGATATCACTTTCGGAACGAATAATGAGTTCGGCTTTGACTATCTGCGCGACAATATGGCCCTCTCACCATCTGACCTGGTTCAGCGCAAGCACAACTATGCCATTGTTGATGAGGTTGACTCAGTGCTGATTGATGATGCACGTACCCCTCTGATTATTTCCGGTCCTGTTCCTCATGGTGATGACCAAATGTATGAGGAGTATCAGCCACTTGTAGAAAAATTGTTTGATGTTCAGCGTAAACAGGCTACGGAGTTGCTTGCAGAGGCTAAACAGAAGATTTCAGCAGCACAGAACGAGACCGACCAGAAAAAAGCACAGGCTTTGCAGGAGGAAGGTTTTCTGGCGCTTTATCGCTCTTACAAAGCATTGCCCAAGAACAAGCCTTTGATTAAATTCCTGTCGGAAGACGGCATAAAATCGGGTATGCTGAAAACGGAAGAGTTTTATATGGCCAATAACAATCGAGAGATGCCAAAGGCTGTAGAGCCACTATATTTTGTGGTGGACGAAAAGCTCAATTCGGCAGATCTTACGGATAAGGGTGCTGCATGGTTGGCCAAACAGACGAATGATCCTGATTTGTTTGTGTTGCCCGATATAACGTCTCAACTTTCTGACCTCGAGAACCAGAAGAACCTGACCGATCAGGAACGCCTCGACAAGAAAGATGAGTTGCTCAATAAGTATGGCATTCAGAGTGATCGTGTTCACACTTTGCAGCAATTGCTCAAGGCCTATACCATGTTTAATAAGGACGACGAATATGTCGTTATGGATGGTGAGGTCAAGATCGTTGATGAGCAGACTGGCCGTATCATGGAAGGCCGTCGTTGGAGCGATGGACTTCACCAGGCCATTGAGGCCAAGGAACATGTGAAGGTAGAAGCTGCCACGCAGACTTTCGCTACCATCACGTTGCAGAACTATTTCCGCATGTATCACAAGCTTGCCGGTATGACGGGTACGGCTTCTACTGAAGCTGGTGAGTTCTGGGATATCTACAAATTGGATGTGGTTGAAATACCAACCAATCGCCCCGTGCAGCGTATTGATATGGATGACCGAGTCTATAAGACAGCCCGCGAGAAATATCGCGCCGTCATCGATGAGATAGATGCCATGCGTGTAATCGGCCGTCCTTGCTTGGTCGGCACGACTTCGGTTGAGATTTCCGAGTTGCTCAGCAAGATGCTTCAGATGCGTCGTATTCCTCACAATGTGCTTAACGCTAAGTTGCATCAGCGTGAGGCAATGATTGTCGCCGAAGCTGGTAGAAGTACTATGGGCACCTGCTATAAAGCAATGGATGGGCAGGCCTTCAGCGACAAGGCTACCGCCATGCAATATCAGAAACGGCTCAACGAAGGCAAGGACACAAGCCTTCATGGGGAAGTGACTTCGGAAGAGCGCCTGTTGGGTGCTGTAACCATCGCCACAAATATGGCTGGCCGTGGTACTGATATCAAACTAACCCCTGAAGTGAAAGCGGCCGGTGGTTTGGCCATTATTGGTACGGAGCGTCATGAGAGCCGCCGAGTAGACCGTCAGCTTCGTGGTCGTGCCGGTCGTCAGGGCGATCCTGGATCGTCTGTATTCTACGTATCTTTGGAGGATAAGCTGATGCGTCTTTTTGCTTCAGAGCGTATTGCCAAAGTGATGGACCGTTTGGGATTCCAAGAAGGTGAGCGCCTCGACCACCCGATGATTTCTCACAGCATTGAGCGTGCACAGAAGAAGGTGGAAGAGAACAACTTCGGTATTCGTAAGCATCTGCTTGAATATGATGATGTAATGAATAAGCAGCGCACCGTCATCTATGAGAAGCGCCGTCACGCCTTGATGGGTGAGCGTATCGGAATGGATATCTCCAATATCATTTGGGACCGTGTGGTCAGCATCATTGAAAGCAACGACTTTGAAGGGGCTAAGGAGCAGTTTCTTAAAGTCCTGGCGATGGAGATACCATTCAGCGAGGACGAATTTGTGAATGGCGTCAAAGCCGATCTCGAAGAGCGCGCTTTCCAGGAAGCCATGGGGGCCTTCAAGCGCAAGACAGACCGAATCCAGTCTGTGGCCTATCCTGTGATTAAACAGGTGTATGAGACGCAGGGTGACCGGTTCAAGTTCATATTGATTCCTATTACAGATGGCCGTATCGTGGTGAATCTCAGAGTGAACCTTGAGGAGGCTTACAACAACGAGGCTAAGAATGTGGTAAAGGAATTCGAGAAGAGCGTGATGTTGCATATCATTGATGATGATTGGAAAGAGAACCTTCGTCAGCTTGATGATTTGCGCCATAGCGTTCAGAACGCTTCTTACGAGCAGAAAGATCCCTTGGTGATTTTTAAGCTCGAGAGTGCGAAGATCTGGGATCAGATGATCGACGACATGCACAATCGCATAGCTTCTATTCTGATGCGTGGTCAAATCGTTGAGACCACAGAGAGCCAGGATGTCCGTGAAGCCGAGCCTGAGCAGCATGCCCAGCGCTATACGGAACAGAAAGACAATCTCGACGAGAACGAAGAGGCTCAGCGTAAGGCTGCCAGTCAGGACACGCGTGAGCAGCAACAACCTCAGCGCCGTATGCCCTACGTTGCACAGCATCTACCCCGTCCGAATGATCCATGTCCTTGTGGTAGTGGTAAGAAGTTTAAAAATTGTCACGGAAAAAATCTCCGCTAAATTATAATTAGTGCCGATGGAAAGGATTAGGAGGAGCCCTCCTGGTCGTTTCCATCGGCAATTTTTTTGATCATGATACAAATCACACAACTTAAGAAGCATTTTGGGGACAAAACGGCAGTTGATGTCTCTGATTTGTATATCAAACGCGGTGAAATCATTGGTTTGGTAGGTAACAACGGAGCAGGAAAAACCACATTTTTCAGACTGATGCTTGATCTGCTAAAAGCAGACGAGGGAAGTGTGAAATTTGTGATGCCTGCAGAGGAGTGTTTGCCAGGCGAAAGTCCAATTGAGGAGATCGATCCGGCAATATCTGAGCGTTGGAAACAATTTGTCGGTGCATATCTGGATGAAGGCTTTCTCATCGATTTTCTCACTCCTTTTGAATATTTTTGTTTTATCGGTCAAACGCTGGGCTTGAACGCAGAGGAAACTCAACAACGCATTGAAAGCTTTGCTGGTTTCTTGGATTGGCAACCGTTGGAAGAGAAAAAACTTATCCGTGATTTTTCTGCTGGCAACAAGCAAAAAATAGGAATCATTGCTGCTATGTTTTCAAATCCGAAAATTCTGATTCTTGATGAGCCATTTAATTTCCTTGATCCTTCTTCGCAGAACTATCTCTCGAAAATGATCAAAGATTTCAACGCAGCCACCCATGCAACCGTTCTTGTAGCAAGTCATAATCTGCAGCATACAATTGATACGTCAACCAGGATTCTCCTGATGGAGAATGGCCGTATCCTTCGTGATCAGGAAAATGGGGATGACGGCGCATTGGCGGAACTGAATGATTATTTCAATATTTGACCTTGTTACGAAATGCCTACTGCAAAGATAAGCCGACAGAGATGAGCCAACCATCTTTTGTTAATCATTGATTCATACAGTCTCTCTCATTTGCCAACCCGCTGGCTTGTATTTGTCAGTCCGTGGGTTTGCATTTGCTGTCCTGCGGGCTTGCATTTGTCAGCCCGTGGGTTTGCATCTGCCATTCCGCTGGCTTGCATTTGTCAGCCTGTGGGTTTGCATTTGCTGTCCTGCGGGCTGATGAAAGGCCGATGTAATGACTAACTTGAATTGGTATCTTCTATTATTATTGTTGTTGTTTTTTGGTTTGTTGTGTGTTAAAAAGCTATTTGTAACAAAATTAACAATAAATGCCATTATTGTTCGTTTAATAATCTGATGAAAAGTCGGCAAAGCAACAACTATTCCCATATTCTCAAGTACACAGGCGTTTTCGGCGGTGTGCAGGGGTTGAGTGTACTTGTTGGAATTGTGCGAAACAAATTGGTTGCGATGATTCTTGGTCCAAATGGTATGGGCTTAATGTCGCTTTTCACTTCGACTATCAAGTTGATTTCCGATTCAACGAATTTCGGTATCGGCATGAGCGCAGTTAAGGATGTTTCGTCCCACTATACATCGCAGGACTCTGCACAAATGCGTCTTTCCATACAAGTGATCAGATCGTGGAGTCTCTTGACAGCCCTGCTGGGCATGCTGATGTGTGCATTGTTGGGGCCTTTGCTCAACAAATGGACGTTTACATGGGGTAACCATACACTTCACTATATATTTCTTTCGCCGGTTGTCGGCCTGATGGCCATAACAAGCGGGGAAATGGCAATTCTCAAAGGGGCGCGCCGTTTGAGGGCCTTGGCAGAGATTTCGGTGATGAACGTTGTTGGTGCACTTGTCTCAAGCGTACCGATTTATTATTTCTTTGGCCAGTCGGGTATTATCCCTTCCCTGGTGGTAATCGCTCTTTTCCAGATGGTGTTTACTGTGCATTACTCCTTTCGGATGTTTAAGCCCCGCTATTCTTTCTCACGCAGGCTATTGTGCAAAGGCTTTGGAATGATTAGATTGGGCTTTGCGTTTGTTATAGCGGGCATTTTTGGAAGTGGTGCCGAGTTCTTTATCCGTTCTTACCTCAACACAGCAAGTTCCTTGGATGTCGTAGGTCTTTACAATGCAGGCTATATGATGACAATGACCTATGCAGGCCTTGTTTTTTCGGCTATGGAAACCGATTATTTTCCCAGGTTGTCTTCCATTGAAGGTACAGGAGCGGAACTCAATAAGGCTGTGAACGAACAGATGGAGGTCTCCTTGCTGGTCGTGTCGCCGCTGTTGGTTGCGTTTATTGTCTCACAGCCCATTCTTTTGCCTTTGTTCTATAGTGGCAAATTTCTTCCGGCCATGAAGATGATACAGATAATGATATTGGCCATGTATTTGCGGGCCGTGAAGCTGCCCGTTGCATATATTCCCCTGGCAAAGGGCGACTCCAAGTCATACTTGTTGATGGAATCTCTTTATGACTTGGCTCTGGTTCTGTTGGTGATCTTCTGCTTTGAGAATTGGGGACTTACAGGAGCAGGCATAGCAGTGCTCTTGGCTGCGATCTTTGACTTCTTCCTTCTGTTCGTATATATGGGGTGGCGCTATGATTTCCGTCTTTCATCCAATATTCTCCGATTTATGCTACTCCAATTGCCCATTGGCGCTTTGGCATTCTCTTTGACCTTTCAGTCTTATGGTTGGTTATATTGGCTTGAGGGAGCTATGCTGTTCCTTGTCAGTATTGGCATCACGCTGCAGATACTGAGGCGCAAAACCCATATCATAGAGTTTTTACGCAAAAAGATTGTAAAGAAATGACAAAAGTATCAGTACTCATCGCTGTATACAATACCGAGAAGTATCTCCACGAATGTCTTGACTCTCTTTTGCATCAGACTTTAGAGGAGTGGGAGGCTATTTGTGTAGACGATGCTTCTACCGATGGTTCTTGGGCCATACTGCAGGATTATGCTGCAAAAGATGACCGTTTTAAAGTAGTTAGACTCAAGGAAAACCACGGTCAGGCCTTTGCCCGAAATAAGGCCTTGGCCTTGTCTCAAGGCGAATACATCTCTTTTTTGGATAGTGACGACTGGCTCGCACGTGATGCATTGGAGAAAGTGGTATCTTGCTTCGAGGCGAATTTAATGACGGATTGCGTTCTTTTTCAACTCAGGTATTTTAGCGATAATGATGGCCGACATACCGAATGGGATTATCCCCAGCCTCATTTTGGGGTCATGAGCGGTAAGGAAGCTTTCAGGCTTAGCCTGAACTGGAGTATCCATGGCGTATATGTTGTGAAGGCTGAACTTCATCGTAGATATCCTTATGACGATTCTTCACGTTGGTATAGTGATGACAACACTACCCGTTTGCACTATTTCGCTTCACGTGAAGTGAGGGAATGCCAGGGCGTATATTACTACCGTCAACATTCTTCTTCCGTGTCCCATGCTGTAGACGTTCACCGATTCGACTACCTTGAGGCAAATGCAAGCATGAGAAAAATGTTGTTGGCGATGCATAGTCCTAAAGATGTTTTGGAGGAATATGAGATCTGCCGTTGGAAAGTCGTCGTAGGGATGTATATGTTCTATTATAAATATCGGCACGAGTTGGCATCTAAGGATAGGAAAACTGGCCTTGAGAAAATAAAGCAGGCCTGGAAGTCGATAGATCCCCATACTGTGAGGAAACACTTCGGCACGAAGTACGGTTACTGCCCCTTAAGGTTTTCTTGGAAACTTTTCCGACTTCAGGAAGAGATCTATTTCTCTTTAAGGAAGCTGATAGGCAGGTTGTAGACAGAAGCAACATTTTCTGACTACTCCGAGGACATAACAAGCCTATGCTTACCAAATTCCATGTGGGAAAAGAAAACTTTTTTGTAGTGTAATGGAGCGTTACAACCATCCTTTCAATGTACCTTATCTACAAGGACATTGGTATCTATCCAGCCACCCTGAACAGAACATCCTATTGAAAAGACTCGGAGGTTGAGATATAATTATTAAAAAATCTGTTAACTATATATGTCGAAATGGAAACTTTTGTATAATCTTATCAATTTTAGTTGAAAAAATATATAGAAAGGCCTTGTTTGTAGCTTGAAATTTAGTAACTTTGCGGTAGAATGAATAACGCTTGTAAAGCCATATTGTTCGAGGGAATGTTTCTTGTTGGTAATGGATTTTCCAAGGAAGCAGGCAAGGTTGTCGAGCACCGGGAGACGGGCAGACAACCCCAAATCAATTGCATTCACCCCAATAGCAATTCTTTGTTCCTTCTCTTTATAAATATTGGCAGAACAGGTGAGAAACTGAATAGATAATTAGAATCCACGTTAGTATAAAAGAGATTATAAAATGGCAAAAGTTCAGACAATAGGCATTTTGACATCTGGAGGAGATGCTCCAGGTATGAATGCCGCAATTCGTGCGGTGACACGTGCCGGCATTTACAATGGTTTCAAGATCAAGGCCATCTACAGAGGCTACGACGGACTGATCAACGGTGAAATCAGTGATTTTACAACTGAGAATGTGAGTGGTATCATTGGTACTGGCGGAACAATATTGAAAACGGCGCGCTCAAAGGAGTTTATGACCGAAGAGGGTAGGGAAAAAGCTTACCAGAATTTGGTAGAGAACAATATCGACGCGCTTATCGTTATTGGCGGTAACGGATCCTTGACGGGTGCCCGCGATTTTGCCGAGAAGTATGATTTGTGTTGCATAGGTCTGCCAGGAACAATCGACAACGACCTTTATGGAACTGATAATACAATCGGTTATGACACGACATTGAACACGATCGTAGAATGCGTAGACCGTATCCGTGATACAGCGCAGAGTCATGAACGCATATTCTTCGTCGAAGTAATGGGACGCGATGCAGGTTTTCTGGCGCAGAACTCGGCAATAGCCAGCGGCGCTGAGGCCGCTATCATTCCAGAAGATTCAACCGATGTTGACCAGTTGGCACAGTTTATGGAACGCGGAATACGTAAGTCCAAGCGCAGTTGTATCGTTATTGTCTCTGAAAGTCCCAAGTGTGGAGCACTTTATTATGCGGATCGTGTGAGAAAAGAATTCCCCCAATACGATGTGCGCGTTTCTATTCTTGGTCACTTGCAACGTGGTGGGCGTCCGTCCGCACGTGACCGCATATTGGCAAGCCGTACAGGTGTAGGCGCTATTGAGGCCATCAAGCAAGGACAACGCAACATTATGGTCGGCGTTCGCAACAATGAAGTTGTTTACGTGCCGCTGTCTGAGGCTATCCGTAAAGATAAGCCGTTCGACCGCAAGCTAATTCAGGTGCTTGACGAACTGAGTATTTAAAACATAATAACACTAATAATTAATTGCTTATGTCACAGATTAACGGACGCATTTCCCAGATTATCGGTCCTGTTATCGATGTGTTCTTCGATACCAAGGGCGAGGATCCGGAGAAAGTGCTCCCTAAGATTTACGATGCCTTGAAGGTGAAAAGACCCGACGGCCGTGATCTTGTCATGGAAGTGCAGCAGCATATTGGTGAGGACACTGTACGTTGTGTGGCTATGGACAACACTGATGGCCTGCAACGCGGTTTGGAGGTATTCCAGACGGGTGGCCCAATCACGATGCCTGCCGGTGAGCAAATCAAGGGCCGTATGATGAATGTCATAGGCCAGCCTATCGATGGTATGAAACCGTTGGACATGGCTGGAGCCTATCCTATCCACCGCCCGGCTCCTAAGTTTGATGAGCTCTCTACCCATAAAGAGATGCTTGCCACCGGTATCAAGGTCATCGATTTGCTTGAGCCTTACATGAAAGGTGGTAAGATTGGCCTCTTTGGAGGTGCCGGTGTCGGAAAGACGGTGCTGATTATGGAGCTGATCAACAACATCGCCAAAGGTCACGACGGCTATTCCGTATTTGCCGGAGTGGGAGAGCGTACGCGTGAGGGCAATGACCTCATCCGCGATATGCTTGATTCTGGTGTGATTCGCTATGGAGAAAAATTCCGCAAGGCCATGGATGAAGGAAAGTGGGATTTGTCGTTGGTTGATCCCAACGAGCTGGCAAAGAGCCAGGCCACGCTTGTCTATGGTCAGATGAATGAGCCGCCAGGCGCTCGTGCTTCGGTTGCTCTTTCCGGACTGACGGTAGCCGAGGAATTCCGCGATCACGGAGGTAAAAATGGTGCTCCAGCCGATATCATGTTTTTCATTGATAATATCTTCCGTTTCACACAGGCTGGTTCTGAGGTGTCTGCCCTTTTGGGACGTATGCCCTCAGCCGTAGGTTATCAGCCGACTTTGGCCTCAGAAATGGGAGCTATGCAGGAGCGCATCACTTCTACTAAGCGTGGCTCCATCACTTCCGTGCAGGCTGTGTATGTTCCGGCAGACGACTTAACTGACCCGGCTCCCGCAACAACCTTTACCCACCTTGACGCTACAACGGAGCTTTCGCGTAAGATCACAGCTTTGGGTATCTATCCGGCCGTTGATCCCTTAGGCTCAACCTCTCGAATCCTTGACCCGCTGATTGTGGGTAAGGAGCATTATGATTGTGCCCAGCGAGTGAAGCAGATTCTTCAGCGCTACAATGAATTGCAGGATATTATCGCAATCCTCGGTATGGATGAATTGAGCGACGAGGACAAACTGACAGTGAATCGTGCTCGCCGTGTTCAGCGTTTCCTTTCTCAGCCCTTTACTGTGGCCGAGCAATTCACTGGAGTTCCTGGAGTCATGGTTTCTATTGAGGATACCATCAAAGGCTTCAACGCAATTCTCGATGGTGAAGTGGATGACCTTCCTGAGCAGGCTTTCCTCAATGTTGGTACGATCGAGGACGCCAAAGCTAAGGCTAAGAAGCTGATGGAGGCTGCTGAGGCATAACAGCTTCAAAGTAAATCTTCAAATATAGATTATCATGTTGAAACTTCGTATAGTAAGTCCGGAGAACGTGGTTTACAATGGGGAAGCAGAGAGTTTGAAAGTCCCTGGAATGATGGGCGAATTCGAGATTCTCGACAACCATGCTCCCATAATCTCCTCACTTGTCACCGGCATAGTGGTTTATACCACGAAGGAGGGCAGTAATTCCTTGCCTGTTAAAGGTGGCTTTGTCGAAGTGAAGAAGAACGAGGTGAGCCTTTGCGTGGAAGTGTAGGCACCGTGTAGTGGAGTGGCAATGCTGCAAATCAGTGGTTTAACCATATTCCTTACAGCCATCTATTTCACCCTGTTGGGAGTGGCTTGGGTCAAGGGCTACGACATGGTGATGAAGCTCGATGCGAGCCGGCTGCCGATGTTCTATTTCGTGCTGACCACCATCCGCTTCATCCTCACCGCCACACTGGTGCTTATTTACGTATTGGTTTCCGACAACATAGCGTCAAGCCGTCAGTTCGTTGTCATGGTCATGGCCATGTACGCGACGATGATGGTGGTCACGCTGACGTTAAAACATTAGATGATAATGAAACATTTCAAACAACTGTTATGCATGGCCTTGCTCTTTTTGTTGGCCTTGCCCTTGGGCGCGACAGAGGGAAAGTCTGGCGATTTTGACCCCAGCACAATTGTGTTGGGACATATCAAAGACTCCTACGATTGGCATATCACCGACATCGGTGACAAGGCCGTCGTTATTCATCTGCCCATCATTGTGAAGAGTTCTACAGGATGGCATGTGTTCTGCTCTTCTCTGTTTTCTGAAGAAGCAGACTCCAAAGGTTATCGCCATGGTCCTTTTGAATTGGCCATAGCCAATACTGGTGATCATGCAGGCAAAATCGTGGAGCTCCTGCCTGATGGCAAGGAAATAGTACCGTTTGATATTTCGATAACGAAGACTGTTGCGGTACTTTTCATTGATGCCATTCTTTTGCTGATATGTATCCTCATTCCAGCGCGCTGGGCACGCCGTCATAAGGCAAGCGATGCCGCACCAGGTGGATTTGTCGGCTTCATGGAGATGCTCATCACCTATGTGGAAGACAACATTGTCAAGCCAGGAGTGGGAGAAGGCTACGAGAAGTATTCTCCTTATCTCTTGACATGCTTCTTCTTTATCTTCACTTGTAATCTTATGGGCGTCGTTCCTTTCCCCCCAGGAGGAGGTAACGTGACAGGCAACATCACCATAACATTCTTCCTTGCTTTTTGCACGTTCGTCATAACACAGTTCAGTGGCACAAAGCATTATTGGAAGGATATCTTCTGGCCTGATGTTCCGACGTGGCTTAAGGCTCCGATTCCTTTGATTCCGTTCATTGAGTTTATCGGAATCTTTACTAAGCCCTTCGCTCTGATGATTCGACTCTTTGCCAACATGATGGCAGGTCACGCCATCGCATTGGCCCTTACGTGCATCATCTTCCTCGTCGTTTCTGATGGCATTGCTATGATCGTAGGAATGTCTTTTGTCAGTGTGCTGATGAGTGTTTTCATGATGTGTCTTGAATTACTGGTGTGCTTCATCCAGTCTATGGTCTTCACCATGCTTTCGGCTACCTTTATAGGTTTGGCACGAGCAAAAGGAGAATAAGCAATAACAAGCAAAAATAACAAATAACAAATTAAAACCTTACAATTATGATTTCTTTAATGTTAGCAGGAAGTATTGCAGCTTTAGGCGCCGCAGTTGGTGCAGGTTTGGCAGCTATTGGCGCAGGTATAGGTATTGGTCGCATCGGTGGCAATGCAATGGACGCAATGGCCCGTCAGCCGGAGGTGATGAACAAGCTGTTCACCAATATGATTGTTGCAGCCGCCCTTATCGAAGGTGTTGCACTGTTTGCCGTTGTGGTTGCTTTCCTTTGCATGGGCCGATAATTCATTCCAGCATTATTTAAGAGATTAAACATCGCTGCGTATGGATTTATTAATGCCGAGCACAGGTCTTCTCTTTTGGATGACCCTCGTCTTCCTCATTGTCTTGTTGATACTCTGGAAATGGGGTTTCCCCGCCGTTACCAAGATGGTCAGAGACCGTAAAGAGTATATTGACGAGAGTTTGAGAAAAGCTCATGAGGCATCAGAGAAGCTTGAAAATATTCAGAAGGAAGGTGAATCCATTCTGCAGGAAGCTCGCGAGAAACAGGCTTCAATTTTAAAGGAGGCTACTGATACTCGCGAAGTAATCGTTGAGAAAGCTCAGGACAAGGCAAAGGCTGAAGCAGACCGCATTATAGCTGAAGCTAAAGCTGAGATTGAAATGGAGAAGCAGAATGCTATTCGTGATATCCGTTCTCAAGTTGCCAACCTCAGTGTAAAAATTGCTGAGAAAATTGTTCGCGAGAAACTTTCGACCAACGACAAGCAGATGGAACTCATTGACAAATTGTTGGATGAGGTTCAAACTGAAAACAAAGCAAAATAACGAAGCTTATGGACTTAGGTGTAATATCGGTTCGATATGCTCGCGCTCTCCTCAAGTGTGCCCTGCAGCAGAAGATTGAAAACAATGTATACGAGGACATGCAAAATCTGTACAACAGCTATTTGCAAGTGCCTGAGTTACGCCAGACCGTGGACAATCCTATGTTGCAGAAGGAACAAAAGCGGCATATTCTTGAAGTCGCTTGCGGCGGCGAAGTCACCGACTTGGTGAAACGCTTCTTGCAGCTTGTTCTCGAAGATGACCGGGAGAGCACCCTGCAGTTCATGGCTGCTTCGTATATCACGCTTTTTCGGAAGAATAAGAATATCATCCGCGGTAAACTCACGACAGCCGTACCTGTTTCCCCTGAAACAGAGGATAAGATGCGGAAGATGGTTGAGCTCAAAACCAATGGGACTGTAGAGTTCAATACCGAAGTTGATCCTTCTATTATAGGAGGCTTCATTTTGGAGTATGATACTTATCGTCTTGATGCAAGTGTCAAGCACAAGTTACAGACGATACTCTCACAGTTGAAAAAGTAGAATGCCGCGATGCGTTCTATTACATTTAAAACAAAAAACAAACATGTCAGATAAAATTAAACCAAGCGAAGTGTCTGAGGTTCTGTTAAAGGAACTGCAAGGCATCAACCAGGCCGAGTCTTTCGACGAAGTGGGTACAGTACTCACCGTTGCAGATGGTGTGGCGCGTGTCTATGGCTTACGCAACGTTGAGGCATCTGAGCTCCTTGAGTTCGAGAATGGCACAATGGCCATCGTGATGAACTTGGAGGAAGATAATGTCGGTTGTGTGCTTCTTGGCCCAACAGCTGGCATTAAGGAAGGACAGAAGGTAAAGCGTACTCATCGTATCGCTTCTATTCGTGTGAACGACAACTTCCTTGGCCGCGTGGTCAATCCTCTTGGACAGGCCATAGACGGAAAGGGAGACATAGACCTCACTGGTTCCTTCGAGATGCCTCTGGATCGCAAGGCTCCGGGCGTAATCTATCGCCAGCCTGTGAAAGAACCGCTTCAGACCGGTCTTAAAGCTGTTGACTCCATGATTCCTATCGGACGGGGACAACGCGAGCTGATTATTGGTGACCGCCAGACTGGCAAGACGGCCATTGCTGTTGATACCATTATCAATCAGAAGTCTTTTTATGAGCAGGGAAAGCCTGTTTATTGTATTTATGTTGCTATTGGCCAGAAAGCCTCAACTGTAGCTGCACTTGTGCAGACCTTAAAGGAGCACGGGGCTATGCCTTATACTATCGTCGTAAGTGCTACAGCCGCTGAGCCAGCAGCATTGCAATACTATGCGCCTTTCGCAGGTGCTGCCATAGGCGAGTACTTCCGTGATCGTGGTTATTCAGCACTTGTTGTTTACGACGACCTGTCAAAGCAGGCTGTAGCTTATCGTGAGGTGTCGCTGATCTTGCGCCGTCCTTCCGGTCGTGAGGCATACCCCGGAGATGTGTTCTATTTGCACTCACGTCTGCTCGAGCGTGCTGCGCGTATCAATGACCAGCAGGAAGTGGCTGAGCAGATGAACGATTTGCCTGAATGCATGAAGGGTCATGTGAAGGGTGGTGGCTCTCTTACAGCTCTGCCTATCATTGAGACTCAGGCTGGTGATGTTTCTGCCTATATTCCAACGAATGTGATCTCCATCACTGATGGACAGATTTATTTGGAGACCGACCTGTTCAATCAGGGTTTCCGTCCTGCCATCAATGTGGGTATCTCCGTTTCGCGTGTAGGTGGATCTGCCCAGATTAAGAGTATGAAGAAGGTAGCAGGAACATTGAAGATCGATATGGCTCAGTATCGGGAGCTTGAAGCATTCTCAAAGTTCTCGAGTGACATGGATCCTGTTACCGCCATGACCCTTGACCGTGGCCGCAAGAATAACCAATTGCTCATCCAACCCCAGTATAGTCCTATGCCTGTTGGTGAGCAGGTAGCTATCATCTACTGTGGCGTACACGGATTGATGCATGACGTACCTGTCACTTCTGTACGCAGTTGCCAGGATCAGTTCCTTGAGCATATGCGTAACGAACATCAAGACGTTATCGACACACTTGCAGCCGGCAAAATTGATGACAACTGCACAAAGGTCATCACAGAGGTCATGGCCAACGTTACTGGACAGTTTAAATCATAACCGCCTATGCCTTCTCTAAAAGAAATCAAAACGAGAATCGCCAGCGTCAACAGTACTCGTAAAATTACAAGTGCTATGAAGATGGTGGCTTCATCAAAACTGCATCATGCGCAGACGGCCATACAGAACATGTTGCCTTATGAGAATCTGTTGGAACATATTCTCAAGAGCTTTCTGATCAGTGTCCCTGATGCGCAGACACAGTTCAATATGAGGCATCCTTCGGTGCGCAAGGTTGCATTGGTCGTTTTCGCGTCCAACAGTTCTCTCTGCGGTGGCTTTAACGCCAATGTCATCAGAATGATGCAAAAAGCCATAGACGACTATCGTTCTCAAGGCATCAACGACATTGTGGTGTATCCCGTAGGGCGTAGGGTTGCAGAGAAGGTGAAGAAACTGGGCATTCCTTTTGAAGGTCCGTTCCTTGAAATTGCCGATAAGCCCAATGCCGACGGCTGTACTAAGATTGCCTCAAAGCTGATTCAGCAATATCTGAAGGGAGACATTGATAAAGTGGAACTTATTTTCCATCATTTCAAGAGTGCCGGTTCACAGATTCTTCTGCGCCGAGATTTTCTCCCCATCGACTTGGAGCATGAATTAGGAGCGCTTAACGACCGCGACCTTTCGTCAAATGTCGTTACGGCAAAGGCTCAGGAATATCTTCGCAATAAAGGACAGAACGTTGAAGGTAAGGAGATTGCCGGACATGTTATCAATGATGACTTCATCGTGGAGCCGGATTTGAAGACTGTGTTAAGTACGCTTGTACCCAAGCTTCTTCACCTCATGGTTTATACAGCACTTTTGGACAGCAATGCCTCTGAGCATGCGGCCCGCATGGTGGCCATGCAGACTGCAACGGACAATGCCGATGAGATACTCCGTGATTTGAATTTGCAGTATAACAAGAGCCGACAGCAGGCTATTACAAGCGAGTTGCTTGATATTGTCGGCGGTCAGGCAAGGTAAAATGGCCGAAAATACTTGCATCGCTTGTTGATAGCAACATGCCATGTAATTTGTGTTAAAAAATAGAGTCCCTTCACTTTTTTATTGGTGGAGGGACTCTTTTTCTAATATTTTTTGTAACTTTGTGCCCGCTAAGACGAGATCTTGGCATAAAATTCAAACCAACAAACAAATTATTAAATGGCAACAAAAATCAGATTGCAGCGTGGCGGTCGTAAAGGTTATGCTTTTTACAGCATCGTAATCGCTGACGTTAGAGCACCACGTGATGGTAGATTTATCGAGAAGATTGGCACATTCAATCCCAACACCAATCCTGCTACCGTAGATTTGAATTTCGACCGTGCACTTTATTGGGTAGAGACTGGTGCACAGCCCACTGACACCGTGCGCAATATTCTTAAGGGTGAAGGCGTCTATTTGATGAAGCATCTTCGCGGTGGCGTGAAGAAGGGAGCTTTTGATGCAGAGGCCTGCCAGAAGAAGTTTGATGCATGGAAAGCCGGCAAGGATCAGAAACTTATCGCTGTGAAGGATGCTACGGTAAAGGCCCGCAAGGAAGCCGCCGCAAAAGAGCTTGAAGCAGAGAAGAAGATTAATGAGGCCGTAGCTAAGAAGGTGGCCGACAAGAAGGCTGCTGAGGCAGCTGCAAAGGCTGAGGCTGAAGCTGCTAAGGCTGCTGAAGGTGAAGCTGCTGAGGCTCCTGCTCAGGATTAATCCTTTTAGCATGCAAAAATTTAAGAAACCGGAAGAGTAGTCTTTCGGTTTTTTTGTCTTTACACACGACGCAGATGTTAGGAACCATTGTAAATACCTGTACCATTGTGATAGGCACCGTTGTGGGAACCTGTCTGCACAAAGGGATAAGCGAAAAATATAAAGAAGTACTCTTTACTGGTTTGGGACTAGCCAGTTTGATGATAGGTCTCAATGCATCTATCAGCAATATGTCAAAAAGTGAATATCCCGTACTGTTTATCTTGTCGTTGGCGTTGGGTGGTGTTGCCGGAAGTGCTCTTGACATAGATGGGAGGTTTCATAGATTGGTAGACAAGCGCTCGAAATCGGGGAATGGCTCACGACTTGCTGATGGTATATCTACAGCTGTCCTTCTTTATTGTATAGGCCCGCTGTCTATGCTGGGTCCTGTGGTTGCGGCGTTGAAGGGTGATAATACGCTTTTATTTACCAACGCCACGCTTGATTTTGTCTCAGCCGTCGTGTTTGCTTCCACATATGGCATGGGTATGATTTTCTCTGCACCAGTATTGTTTTTGTGGCAGGGGATGTTTTATCTTGTCGCAAAAATCAGCAGTTCTGCCATCAGTGACGCTCTAATGGCGGAATTGTTGATCGTTGGCGGATTGATGATTACGGCCAGCGGATTGAACCTGCTGAATCTAAAAAATTGTAAGGTGTTGAATTTCCTTCCATCCTTGCTAATTCCGATACTTTGGTTCCTGATGCTTTGGATCCGTAATCTTTGTTGGTAGCGGGCAGAGTTCCTATATGGATTATTGGCTTTTGGCTCGCGTCTGCCACGCTATTTGCTTGTCGCGTCTCCGCTGTTGTTTGAACGATGATAACTGCGGTATTCATCCAAAGGTATCTCCACGTTGGGTTCTGTGAGTTTGCCTTTGTGGGGAAGAAGAAATTTTTGGTACTTGATGTTCAGCCCCCGGTCGATCCACATTTGCTCGTAATAAGTGTGGATCGAAAGAATATCCAGCGTTTCCTTGTCCAATCCTTTCTCGTGGTATAGGTCCGTTGTGCGGAAAAGTAGTGGGAGGTGGTTGCCGTCTATCATATACGACGTGTAAGTAAAGAGAAAGTTGGAGTCTGTCTTCAGATGAATCATCCCCTGGTCTATGAGAAAGTGGCGATAGCGTTCCATGAAGTAAGTGGAAGTGAGGCGTTTGCGTGGATTTTTCATTTGAGGATCAGAGAAAGTCAGCCATATTTCCTGTACTTCATCGGCATCAAAAAAGCGATCGATGATCTCTATACTTGTGCGCAAGAAGGCCACGTTGGACAATCCTTCTTCCAGTGCTTGTTTGGCCCCGGTCCACATTCTCGCCCCTTTGATGTCTACTCCAATGAAGTTTTTTTCAGGATAACGGCTTCCCAATCCTACTGTGTACTCACCTTTTCCACAGCCTAATTCCAGTACGATAGGATGATCATTGTGGAAATATTCCTCGCGCCAGTGTCCTTTCATTTTGAAAGGGACATTGTCCACGACGGAGTATGGGTATTGAAACACGTTTCGGAATGTTTCCATTTCTGCGAATTTTGCCAATTTTCCTTTGCCCATTGTTTGCTTGATATTTGATTTGTTATATGAAATGTTTCTTGTTGTAGAGTCTGGATCGGGAAAGTTTGTCTTTACAATGCTCTTTTCTTGCTTTTTCCCGCAAAGATAACAAATTTAATCCATATTTCGTTTTTTTTAGTCAAATGATTGTGATAGGCTTAATATAAATTCTTTTGAAAAGCCTTCTCTTTCTCCAAGAAACCTCTTCGGGGATGTTTATGGCTGGTAAGCAGTCAGCGTATGGCTTGAGGAATAATTTACCGGCACTCCGTATCGTTCTTTTCTTTTCTGTTTTCTGTGGCTTATTGATGGGAGATACGTTAAAGTGGTGATTTCTTTTTTGGGAGTTGACACGTGCAGACATAAGCCAGCCCGTCAGCTCTCAATTGAGAGTCCGTGGTATTCCATTTGCCAGCCTCCGGTTTTCCATTTGCCAGCCCTTGGGCTACCATTTGCCAGCCCTTGGGCTACCATTTGCGAGCCGACCGGCCAGCTTTTGGCAGCTGGCACATTCGTTCCGTTTTTAATGGTTCTATTTTGTAGATCTGCCTTTCTGTAGTGAACTCCTATGGTTTTTAGAGCTGAAAAAACGTCCTTAAGCCCTTCTTTGGGATTTGTATAGGCTTAATTTGGGTAAAATTATCATTAAGGCGAAAAATCCTTTCTAAAACGTTTTCAGTCTCAGATAATTTTATTACTTTTACACATCAAAACAGCAACGAAAACGCTTAGAGGGCGAAAAAACAGCCTTAGGAGCAATTTGCGAGAAAAACAACAGTATTAAATAATGGATAATAATCAGACAATTGATCAGGACAGAATTTTGAAGATCAACATTGAGGAAGAGATGAAATCCTCCTACATAGATTATTCTATGTCCGTGATTGTGGCAAGAGCCCTTCCCGATGTCAGAGATGGATTCAAGCCAGTTCATCGTCGAATCCTCTATGGTATGATGGGTATCGGCAATACCAGCGACAAGCCTTATAAGAAATGTGCCCGCGTCGTGGGTGAGGTCTTGGGTAAGTATCACCCTCATGGCGACAGCTCGGTCTACGGCGCGCTGGTGCGTATGGGACAGGATTGGAACATGCGCTACAAACTTGTTGACGGCCAGGGTAACTTCGGTTCTGTCGACGGCGATTCTCCCGCTGCTATGCGTTATACGGAATGCCGCCTCTCCAAGATTGGGGAGAGTACGATGGACGATCTTGAGAAGGAGACCGTTGATATGGTCAACAACTTCGATGACACCCTTCAAGAGCCTTCCGTGATGCCGACGAAAATTCCCAACCTTCTTGTTAATGGCGGAAATGGTATTGCCGTGGGTATGGCTACCAATATTCCTACGCACAATTTGGGCGAGGTCGTCGACGGTTGTTGCGCCTATATCGACAATCCTTCGATCACGAGCAGTGAACTGATGCGTTACATTCCTGCTCCTGATTTCCCTACAGGGGCTTATATTTATGGACTCAAGGGTGTTAAGGAAGCCTACGAGACCGGACGTGGCCGTATCATCATGCGTGCCAAGGTGGAGATTGAGGCCGGTGAGAGCCACGACAAGATCGTTGTTACGGAGATTCCTTATGGAGTCAACAAACGTATGCTGATCGAGTATATTGCCGATTTGGTGAAGGAGGGTAAACTCGACGGCATTTCGAATGTCAATGATGAGACCGGTCGCCAAGGAATGCGCATCGTGGTTGACGTGAAGAAAGATGCCAATGCCAACGTTATTCTCAACAAATTGTTCAAAATGACGGCTTTGCAGAGTTCGTTCTCTGTGAACTGCATCGCATTGGTGAAGGGGCGCCCACGTCTGTTGAGTCTCGCTGATTGTGTGAAATATTTTGTAGAGCATCGTCATGATGTAACGATCCGCCGTACTAAGTATGATTTGCGCAAGGCCAAGGAGCGTGCCCACATTTTGGAGGGATTGATCATTGCTTGTGACAATATCGATGAAGTGGTGCATATCATTCGTGGAAGCAAAACTCCCTCGGAGGCTCAGACCAACTTGGAGAAACGGTTTGAGCTTGACAGCCTGCAGAGTAAAGCCATCGTAGACATGCGCCTTTCTCAGCTCACGGGCTTGCGTCTGGAGCAGTTGCATGCAGAATACGACGAGTTGATGAAAAATATCCAGGAACTTCAGTCTATTCTTGATGATCCGGAAAAATGCAAGGAGGTGATGAAAAATGAACTCTTGGCGGTGAAGCAACAATTCAATGACGAGCGTCGTACACAGATTATCCCCGACGAGCATGAGTTCAATGCCGAGGATTTCTATCCCAATGACCCTGTAGTGATAACGGTGAGCCATTTGGGATATATCAAGCGTACTCCGCTGAGCGAATTCCGAGAGCAGGCTCGTGGTGGCGTCGGCTCAAAGGGGGCTCAGACGCGTGAGAAGGATTTCACGGAGTTTATCTATCCGGCCACAATGCACCAGACCATGTTGTTCTTCACAAAGAAGGGCGTCATTTATTGGCTGCATTGCTACGACATCCCGGAGGGAGAGAAAAATTCCAAGGGACGTGCCATACAGAACCTCCTCAATATCGAGAGCGACGACTCTGTCAATGCCATGCTTCGTCTCCGCGGCGGTGGTTTGGGCAATGAGGATTTCATCAATAGCCACTATGTAGTGTTTGCTACTAAATATGGAATTGTGAAGAAAACCCTACTTGAACAGTTCTCCCGTCCTCGCTCAAATGGTGTGAGAGCCATTAGTCTTAATGAGGGCGATGAGGTTGTTGACGTTCGCCTAACAAATGGACACAACGAGCTAATCCTTGCCGACCGCAATGGTCGTGCCTGCCGGTTCAATGAGTCTGATATTCGTCCAATGGGTCGTATGGCAACCGGTGTGAAGGGAATGACACTCAATGGAAAGGACGATGAAGTCGTAGGCATGATCGTCGTTAATGATCCAGAAACCGAAACTGTAATGGTTGTCAGTGAGGAAGGTTATGGTAAACGGTCAGAGGTAGAGGATTATCGCAAGACCTTCAGAGGAGGAAAAGGTGTGCGTACGCTCAATGTCACCGACAAGACCGGCCGGCTCGTTGCCATCAAGAACGTAACGAATCAGAACGACTTGATGATCATCAATAAGAGCGGCATCGTCATCCGACTCGCTGTATCTGATGTTCGCGTCATGGGCCGGAACACGCAAGGAGTCAGGCTGATCAACCTCACCAAGAAGAATGATGTCATTGCCAGTGTCTGCAAGGTGATGAGCTCCGAATTGGAGGCTGCGGTAGAGGAAGAGAGCCGTGCTCAGTGGGCACATCAGAATGAGGAGATCCAGGCCGACAATACAGCCGAATCGCTGGCGGAGGCCTATGATCCTAATGGTGAGGCGACGCCCGAAGGTGAGCCGCAGGGTGATGAGCAGTCCACGGACGGTGAAAACGAATAATTACCATCATTTAACTAATAACGATTATGAAAAAAGTAATGATTGCAGCTTTGTTGCTGCTCGGAGCTTCTTCGGCATTTGCTGGTGACAGCGATGCGTTGAAAGCCGTGAAGAAAGCCAAGACTTATGCTGAGGCTGAAGCATTAGTTAAGCAGAATCTCAACTCCTTAGCCAATGCCAAGGAGAAAGCTGCTGCTTACAATTACCTGGTTGATCTGGCCGTTGACTATTACAATGCCCAGAATAATACGATGGCTGCTAACGATCTGGCCATGAAAACCGGCCAGAAAACGTCGGCTGTTGATACTCTTGGAATGTACGACGCTTCATACAATGCCGTTGTCAACGCTATTGAATGTGCAAAGTATGACAATATGCCCGACGAAAAGGGTAAGGTAAAGCCTAAGTTCCAGGCTGCCAACGTACAGCGAATCACCCAGGTTCGTCTTGGATTGGTGAATGCCGGTCAGACGGCCGCACAGAAAAACGATGGAAAGGGTGTTGTGAAATATTGGGGTATGTTCCTCGACACAGAGAACACTCCATTCGTCAACAAGGACATGGAGAAGGAATTCCTTGGTCAGGTGGCGCTTTATGCAGCCTACTATGCAAGCCAGGAGAAAAAGAATGATTTGGCCGAGAAGTATTGTGATATAGCTATGCAGGATACCGCCCAGGCAAAGGACGCTTTGAATCTGAAGATTCAGTTGGCCAGTCAAGATCTTAAGAACCACGCTGATTCACTCAACTTCGTCAGCAAACTGGAGACGATGTATCAGCAGAATGCAGGTTCAGACATGATCTTTGAGCAGCTTGCCAATCTTTATAGAGGGCTGAATATGAATGACAAGGTTGAGGCGCTCTTGAAAAACAAGTTTGCCGTTGATCCCAACAACATCTCAGCATGGTTCCTGCAGGGACGTATGCAAGAAGAGAAACGCGATTACGACAAGGCTATTGAGAGTTTCAACAAATGCTTGCAAATCAATGATAAACTTGTTGTAGTATATGGTAGCTTGGCCAGTGCCATCATTAACAAGGCTTCTTTGGTAGACAATCCTGCCCAGCAGAAAGAACTTTACAAGGAGGCTATCAGTGCTTTGGAGAAAGCACGCCAGATGGATCCCAACCAGGAGCAGATCAGTTGGGCTTACGTCCTCTATCAGTGCTACTACAATGTATATGGCCCCAACGATCCCAAGACAAAGGAACTTGAGGCTATAACAAAGAAGTAAACAATTCAAGGTCAGACAAGAGGCCCTGCATCATCCGACGCAGGGCCTCTTCTGTTCGCAGAAAACAAAGGCAAGAGCCATGTCCGGCTCTTGCCTTTGTCGCTGAATCTTGTGAGTTAATTATCAGAAATTTAGCTGTTTCAAAATGTCGGCCATCTTCTGCTTCGTAGTGATCGTAGTAGGTACGAGGGGAAGACGGAGAATGTTCTCGATCATTCCCATGTCATTAAGCAGTGCTTTGACACCGGCAGGATTGCCGTCTACAAAGAGCAGACTGTAAAGTTCTGTGAAGCAGTGATGGATCTTGCGGGCCATCTCGTATTCACCATTAAACTCCAGTCGAATCATCTTCGAGAACTGCGCAGGAAGGGCATTGCCGATAACGGAAATGACACCGATAGCTCCGCTGGCAACCATCGAGAAGGTGAGGGCGTCGTCTCCACTGATTACGTCGAAGTTATCTGGTTTATTCTTGATGATTTCATCCACCTGCTCCAGACTACCGCTGGCCTCCTTCACGCCAACGATATTGGGGAAGTCCTTGGCCAGGCGTACAGTTGTCTCTGCTTTCATGTTTACGCCGGTTCTTCCAGGGACATTGTAGAGAACGAGGGGTAGGGGACTCTTTTGGGCGATGGCTTTAAAGTGCTGATAAAGTCCTTCCTGTGAGGGTTTATTGTAATAGGGACAAATGCTCAGTATGCCATCAATACCTTGCCAATTTGAATTGCGCATTTCATCCAGTACGAGTGCCGTATTGTTCCCGCCGCAGTATTTTAGAATGGGTATACGTCCTTTTACAACTCTCTTTACCAAATCAGTAATATTGTCTTTCTCCTCACGGGTAAGGCAGGGCACTTCACCCGTTGTGGCAAGAATGCATAGAAAGTCTGCTCCATTATTGATCTGATAATTTAATAAACGCTCAAGAGATTCGTAATCCACAGAGCCGTCGCCTTTGAAGGGAGTAATCAAAGCGATGCCCAAACCTTTGAATATGTTCTGTGCCATAAAAAACTCGTTATTGTGATTTTGCAAAGATACAAGAATTTTATTGATGTGCAAAGGATAATTTCAAGATTTTTATGATAGCTTGTCGCTGGCGTGACGAATAATTCACCTTGAACCGATATACAAGAAGATCATGCCCAATAATACAAGCAGCAAATCGAAAGCCTTGGCCTTGAGATTTCTTTCGTGAAATACGAACGCACCAAAGAGAAAACTGACAATGACGCTTCCGCGGCGTACCATGCTGACGATGGATATCATTGCACCGGGGAGGCTCAGGGCGTAAAAATAGACGAAATCGGCAGCACTAAGGAAAAGGCTTACACCAACGATGTACCAGCTCCATCTGAAGGGTGTTGTCTTCTTGCGCAACGGATACCACAGCAGAAGCAGCATGGCGCCCATCATGAATGCTTGGTAGATATTGTACCAGCACTGTACGGTCATCCGGTTAAGTCCAACTCCGCCATTTTCTGGTGAGGCCAGCAGATATTTGTCATAAAGCCCACTGATGGCTCCGAGAATGGCAGCTATCACGAGAAAGGCAATCCAACGATTGTGGGCAAAGTTGATCCCTTCTTTTTTCCCGCTCAGGCTGAGAAGGTAAAACGACATCACGGCAAGCAGCACACCTATCCATTGATATACATTGAGGCGTTCGCCATAAACCAATAACGCGCCAATCAGAACCATGACGGGCCGGGTGGCATTAATCGGGCCGACAATGGTGAGGGGAAGATGCTTCATGGCGAAGTAGCCGAATATCCACGACGACAGAACAATGCAACTTTTGAGAAGAATATATTTCTGAACCTCCCATCCTCCCTGTGGCGCGAAGAATACGCTTCCATCCAGAATGTGAGTAGCGGAAGATAAAATGATGAAGGGGAGAAATATAAAGGAACAGAACAGAGTGTTGAGAAATAAAACTGGGATTACGGCATTGCCGGAGAGTGCTTTCTTCTTCAGCGAGTCATAGCAGCCCAACAGAGCTGCTGAAAAAAAAGCTAAAATGAGCCACATAAACTAATATTGAATATCTTCTAAAAACAAAGCATTGCCAGGCATGCTTTCTCCGGCATCACTACGTGTTCCCGCATATACAATCTTATTGAACGCTTCAAGTGTTATCTTCCCCCTCCCCACATCTATCAGTGTGCCGACAACGGCGCGGACCATGTTGCGAAGAAAACGGTTTGCCGTGATTTCAAAATACCATGTTGTTGGTGAGGTCTGTACCCAATGAGCTTGGGTAACATGACAAAGTGTGGTTTTAACATCAGCTCCAGCCTTGCAGAAGGCTTTGAAATCTTCGATGTCCAACAATTTCAGTGCAGCTTGATTCATCTTTGTGAAGTCAAGCTTATAGTTTGTAAAATAAGAATAATGTCTCTCAAAAGGATCCTTCCTCGTGTGGATATAGTACCGATAGGTACGCGATGTTGCCGAGAAACGCGCATGCATCTCGTTGTCTACAGGTTCAATGCGAAATATGCTAATGTCCTGGGGAAGGATTCTGTTGAGCCTGTATGTCAATTGTTCGGTATCGGTAAGATCTTCAAGATCAAAGTGAGCGACCATCAGCCGTGCGTGAACGCCGGCATCGGTCCGTCCTGCACCTGTGATGTCCACAGGCTGCCGCAATAGAGTCGACAGGCACTTCTGTATCACCTCTTGAACTGAAATGCCGTTGGGTTGAATCTGCCAACCATGATAATGTGTACCGTCGTAGGACAAATAAATAAAATATCTTTGCATCATCTTTTGTTTTTTACGGCCCGACGGAATTTTTTCCGATGAAACTCTTCCTCTGCCTTGATAATTTGATACACTTTATTGGCTGGAAGAATTTTCAAGAATTTGTTGTGATATGCCTGTTGAATTTTCTTCAGTTGAATTTCGTTCTCGTCATGTTGGCGTACTGCTCGTTCACAGGCCCTGCTGTCATTGGGGTTAATTTTTCGATTCTGCTTGTCACGCTGAAACCAATATCGTTGTTTGGCCCGCATCTCTTTGTAAAGTGGAAAAAACTTGGCACTTTCTTGTGGAGTCAGCCGTACATTATCAACGATATATTTTTGCAGCTCGTTTTCAAATTGCGTGGGATTGAAATTGCAGTTGGCCCTCTGAGACCATGCTGCCAGGTATAGCAAAAGGAAAGTGACGATTGAAAGATATTTTCTCTTACTGTTCATTTTCTTCTAAATAGGAATACATGTCTTCATTGTCAAGCATAGCAAAATCAGCATATTCATCAAGGGTCTGGTCGTTAAGACTACTAACCGATGAGGGTGTTGATTGCTTGGAAACCTTTGATTTTAAGCCTTGAGACTGGGAATGAATCGGGCGGTCTAAATACAGAAACGTTGCGATTCCGATAGCTCCGGCGACAAATGCTGCTGCACGGATGTGCTTGAAGGAGACTTTCAGACTCCATCTTCTCCAGCCTTTCACTACGCGTTTTTCGGGGAGCTTAGAGGCAAGCTTATCCGGCAACTGTGTAAAGTAGCCTTCAGGAACGCGAAAGCACTCCTTTTTTCCAACAATGCTGAATAATTTTAGTTCATCCGAATCCATACTCAAATGTTTTTCTATATGACGCATCTTGAAAAAGAAGGTTTAATCAAATTGTCTGAAAAAAGAGATGATTTTCTGTACTGCAATATGGTAGGAAGCCTTAACGGCCCCTTCGCTGCGGTTGAGTGCTTCTGCTATATCTTTGTATTTCATCTCGTTAAAATAGCGAAGTGTGAAAATCAGCCGTTGTGCGTTCGGCAATTTGGTTATGGCTTCTTGAAGACGGGCCTGTGTAAGATCTCCGTCAAACCATTCGTCTGCTGTCAAACGTTCGGACACATGTTCCATGTCTGTTGCGTAAAGACGTGTCTCATTTCGTTTTCGACGAAGGAAATCAAGACTCTCATTGATTGCAATACGATAAATCCAAGTAGACAGTTTGGAACGGTTCTCAAACGAATCTATATTTGCCCAAACTTTGATAAATGTGTTTTGGAGTATATCATCAGCATCTTCATGGGTCAATACGATATGCCGGATTTTCCAATACAGCGGTTCGCTATATAGTCTTACCATCGTATCAAACCCTCTACGTCGAGTTTGAGGATTCCGGAGCAAAATCAAGATCTCTTCTTCGTTCATCTAAACTTGAATAATTTGCAGCAACTTGTTCCAAATCAATTCATTATATCCATATACATCCTCGCTTATTAAATAGCAACCCTTGGTCAAAGGAAGCATTGTTCGGTAGGTGATGAACAAGGGTATTTGTGGTTCTATTATTACAGAATTGACAATAAGCTTCATTTGCAATGTATCTAAAATGCTTTTTTCCTTACCGTTCAATTCCGACTTATCTTTTTCTAATGGACTAATGTCCGCAGACATTGAATACCCAATCCGATGCAAGTCTTTCTCATGGCCTTCTCCTAAGAGAAAGGCAGCCAGTTGAAACGGCTTTTCAACACGTACGCATCCATGTGAGACGCTACGGTCGCTCTGTTCAAATACTCCAGTTGTAGAAGTGTGATGGAGATAAACCGCAAATTTGTTATCGAAGCGGAAAATAATACGTCCCAAGGCGTTGCCTTCACCTCCAAGTTGTACTACGTAATTGTTTTCGTCGTGCAGTGCCTCCCATGAAGGGGGCGTGGGTAGCCCTGTCGTTTTGCTGTATACTTCGAATCTGTGGCTACGAAAGTAAGCGACATTTCCTGCGTGACGCGAAATACTCTTATCGATGATACTTCTGGGAATATACCATTTGGGATTAATATCCATTCTTTTAAGGCGACTGGATAAAATGGGTGTCTTTGTTTTGAGGCTTCCGCATCCTATACGCATAGTGAGTGTGTCGTTGCCATTGATGGCATAAAGAGAATAGGAGGGTATGTTGACAAGGACAAATTTCTTGTACATTGAAGGATCCTCTACAGTACGCCAACGTTCTTGCTCCATATTGATGAGAATCAGTTTACGCTCTTTGGCAGGCATGTGTGGCTTGAGTAGATCGCGCAGTGCAAAATAACGCGGATTATGGGGTTGGACTTCTCGAAGGAAAAGACCAATGCTGTCGTTATGAATCATTCGGAAAGCAATGGAATAGAAAAGCTTAGAAGGCACGTCCGTCTTCATATCGTATAGAGTACGATAGTGATTCCCCTCCTTTTTCTTCGTATCAATCAAATCTTTATAATTAAAAAGACGGTATGGGTTAACGTATCCGAAGCGCTGTCCCGTGGCATATTTCAAATAGGCTTTTGTAAGATTGTACTCGATTCGGGCCATGACAGCATTAATATAATTGGAGTTACTGCCTACTTGAATATTCCTAATAAACTCCAAATCCCGGCGAATCGCATCGACTCGGAATTTTTTCTTGTCGAATCCGTCTCTGTCGATAGTCTCTAACCATTTTAAAACGGAATCTGCCTTGGCATCGACTCCATGGCGGTCGATCCATAAGAAATCGCCTCTGTTAAGATAATAACTTCTTGTCTTATAGTCTGTTGATAAGGAATCGTGATCGCGCTTGATAAGAGAGTCGATACCTGTGCGGATGATTTGGGAATTGACTGAAAATCTGCTGTCCCTTAATTGGGTAAAATCTTCTAAAGCTATGTCCTTATTGGGATTACCAACACCCTTACGGCATGACACAAGTGCACATGCCGTAAGTATGATTACAGTAAGTGTTTTTATTTCTTTCAAGCCTATATTCAGCGGATTGAAACTTTACGAACGGTTTTACCGACTTTTATAATATAACAACCTTTCGGCAAGTTCAAATCATAGCGCTTGTCGTTACTATCGACACGGAAAGACTTCACACAGATACCAGCAACGTTGTATATGTAAAGCACTTGTCCGCTTGCTCCTGTGACATGAAGCGTAGACTCGTTGATCACGGATATAGCGACATCATCGAATTCCTGCTCTTCGAGAATCTCAATAGAATTTCTTGCCTGTAGCTGGGCTGGTAAAGCCATAGCTAAAAAGGTAACTACCAAACAAGTAAATATCTTTTTTCTCATATCTCGTTTCTCTTTTTATTTTTTACAAAGATAAGAAATAATCTTATAAAGCCGATTCTTATAAGTTACTTTTTATTATATGGTTAACAAAATTTATAACTTACAGCCGTATGTTTGCCTTCGTGGAGCAGAATGTTCCAAGAATTCATAAGACTTTCACCGTCATGCCTTCGTCTGAGAGATAGGACTCTGCAAAGATGGCTCGGGCTTCGCTGAGCAATCCCGCCTCGTTTTCGTAGCGTGCGCTGTAATGACCGAGGAGTAGCTTGTTTACATGCGCGTCACGAGCGACCATGGCGGCCTGCTGAGCGGTAGAATGATAGTATAGTCTTGCCCTGTCACTGCACTCTTGTGTGTAAGTACTTTCGTGATAGAGTACATTTACGTTTTTCAATAGTTTATAAAGATCGGGGATATAGCGTGTGTCGCTACAATAAGCGTAGCTACGTGTTGAATCGGGTGGGGCAGTAAGCCGGCTGTTTGAAATCACTTCGCCCTCTGGTGTGGTCCAGTCGGCACCATCTTTTATGTTGTCGATTTGGCTTATGGGAATTTCGTAACAGTCTATCATATCCCTAAGAATATGACGTCTGCCCGGTTTTTCTTTGAAAAGGTATCCACAACAAGGGATGCGGTGGTCCAATGGGATGGTGGAGACCGTAAGACTTCTGTCTTCGTACACTACTTTTGATAGGCACGTATCAACGGGATGGAATACAACTTCGAAGCCCAGCCCCTGACAAAACAGACTTAATTGTTCATTGAGTATCGTCCGCAAATCTTCTGGGGCATAGACGTGCAGAGGTGCCGTACGCCCCAGCATGCCAAATGTGCTGATTAAACCGATGAGCCCAAAGCAATGGTCTCCATGTAAGTGACTGATGAAGATGGCTTGCAACTTTGTGAATCTCACTCTTGATCTGCGAAGTGAAATCTGGGTCCCTTCTCCACAATCTACCATGAAGCATTTGCCCCGTATCTCTATCACTTGTGAAGAGGCAAAATGATGAAGTGTCGGGAGCGCGCTCCCACAACCAAGAATATGTACTAAAAATGGTTCCATAAAACAGAATGTCAACACAAGGAGGAGTCTGGTCTATAAAATACGAAGAGTGATTTTGTTTAATATTCAATATCAGACTCCCACAGAGCGCAAGATGCGAGTGCTATTTTTGTCGTTTGTAGACGTAGATGCCTGTTGAATCCTCAAGGGCAAGAGAATCCGCACCAAGTGTTACGATATCAAATTCCTGACGGTTAAGCATCAATTTTCCATTAATGATTTTCCAGGAAGTCCATGGATTTTTCTCAGCTTCCACCGATGAATGTACAACTCCGCCTTCCTCAATGGTGAAGTTCTTGTCCAGACTTGTCCAATGCCCTTGAAGAGAAAGCAGGTTGATAGCTTTTCTCACTATATTCTCACCGTTCAGTTTATAACTGATTACGGCTAAGCGGTCACCGACGTTATAGCCTCCCTCTACATTGATGGGCTCTCCAAGCTCATTCTCCAAAACGTATTCTATCGTATCACCAGCATCTGTTTGAAGTAAGAACACGCTCTGGCCTCCATCAACCACTTTTCCATAGACGGTGGAATCGACGGCTGTTGCTTTGTTTATAATTGTACTGTCGGCTGCGTTGTCTTTTTTCTTGGTCTTGCTGTCTTTGCAGGAGACAAAACCACATATTAAAGCAACGGTACAGGCTATGTAGACTAAATTCTTCATTTTCAATGATGTTTTGTTTTTTCGTTTATAATTAGTTAAAGCCCTTTTGCTTTTGCTTCATTCCAGTAACCATCCATTCGTTCGAGTGTTGCTTCACTGAAATTGATGCCCTCTTCCTTTAGGCGTTTCTCTACGTAGTTAAAGCGGCGGATAAACTTTTGGTTGGTCTCCTCAAGAGCGTTGTCGGGATTGAGATGATAGAGCCGGGCAGCATTGATGACGCTGAAAAGAAAATCCCCCAATTCTGCAGTGCTTTTTGTAGCGTCTTCTTTGCGTAGTTCTGTCTCCAGTTCTCCCAATTCTTCTTTTACTTTTTCCCACACGTCCTCTTTCTTCTTCCAATCGAAGCCAACGTTTCTTGCTTTGTCTTGTATGCGATAGGCTTTGATGAGAGTTGGCAGGGATTCTGGCACTCCAGAAAGTACGGTTTTGTTGCCGTCGCGCTCTGTTTGTTTACGCATCTCCCATGTTGTTTCCACCTGGCTGTCGGTTGTAGGTTTATCTGTGCAGCCTGGCTCCTTTTTGTCTTTTTTATAGACTACTTGTCCTTGGTCGTTAATTTCCATTTCTGGATTTTCAACTTTCCATTGTCCCTCTTCACGCCAGTTGATGAAGTCGTGACGGTACATGAGTTTGTCGGCCTGAGAATTGCAGACATCGGCAATATCGAAAGCCTCAGCCTCTTCTCCTAACATAGCGTAGAAGACGACATGCTCCATTACATCTCCCAATTCTTTGCAAACTTCTTTCAAATCTCCTTTCATCAAGGCTCCGCAAAGTTCGTAAACTTCCTCAATGGTATTTGGCCTCAGACTTTCAAAAGTTTGTTTGCGGTCCCATGGACATTCTTTGCGCAGTCGATACTGAACGTCAAGAAGGCGCTCAAAGGCTGCGAGCTTTTCTTTCTTTGTATGCACTTCTTTTCTTATTTTCGTGCAAAGATAATCATTTTCCATAGATTTTTATTACTTTTGCACCGATTTAATTATTAATTAAGGTTTATAGGCCGCCATTGGCCTTTTCATTTTTGGAAATATCAAATTTATACATAATGGAGTTAAAAAGTAAGTACGATCCTAATGAGGTTGAGTCTAAATGGTATCAATACTGGCTCGATCATAAACTTTTCAGTAGTAAGCCTGATGAGCGTGCACCCTATACAATCGTAATTCCACCGCCCAATGTTACAGGTGTGCTTCACATGGGCCACATGCTCAATAATACAATTCAGGATATTCTTGTCCGTCGTGCTCGAATGGAAGGAAAAAATGCCTGTTGGGTGCCAGGAACTGATCATGCTTCGATTGCAACAGAGGCAAAAGTAGTAAATAAGCTTGCTCAAGAGGGCATCAAAAAGACGGATCTTACACGTGAAGAGTTTCTCAAACATGCATGGGATTGGACCCATGAGCATGGCGGGATTATCTTGAAGCAGCTTCGTCGCCTCGGGGCGAGTTGTGACTGGGACCGCACGGCTTTCACCATGGATGAAACACGTTCAAAAGGCGTTATCCATGTTTTTGTCGACCTCTTCAAAAAAGGATATATTTATCGTGGCGTGCGTATGGTGAATTGGGATCCCAAAGCGCAGACAGCCCTGTCTGACGAAGAGGTGATCTACAAGGACGAGCATTCCAAGCTGTATTACTTAAAGTATTACGTCGTTCCTGACGAGCAAGATTCTATATCGCGCAAGGATGAGGGTAACGTAATGCACAAAGATGAAAAGGGATATTATGCCGTTGTGGCAACAACCCGTCCGGAGACCATTATGGGAGATACGGCCATGTGCATCAATCCCGCTGATGTCAAAAATACTTGGCTACAGGGACATCATGTGATTGTGCCCTTGGTAGGGCGTCAGATTCCTGTCATTGAGGATGGTTATGTAGATATACAGTTCGGGACGGGCTGTCTGAAGGTCACGCCAGCTCATGATGTCAACGATCATGCCCTTGGTCTGAAACATGGTTTGGAAACTATAGACATTTTCAACGACGACGGCACAATCTCTGAAGCTGCTGGAATGTATGTAGGTAAAGATCGTATGGATGTTCGAGTAGAGATCTCGAAAGACCTGCAAAAAGCACAACTGATGGAGAAAGTGGAGGACTATGACAACAAGGTGGGCTTCTCCGAGCGTACAAACGTGCCTATAGAACCGAAACTCTCCACGCAATGGTTTCTGAAGATGAAACATTTCGCCGACATCGCTTTACCGCCTGTCATGAACGATGAAATTGAGTTCTATCCTAAAAAATATAAAAACACCTATCGCTATTGGCTGGAGAATATCAAGGACTGGTGTATATCGCGTCAACTTTGGTGGGGACATCGTATTCCTGCCTACTATTTCAAGGACTGCGAAGGAAAACAACAATTTGTCGTGGCCGAGACCGAGGAAGAAGCGTTGTCTCAGGCTCGTAAGATCAACCCGGCAGTCAACGCAGAGACCTTGAGGCAAGATGAGGACTGTCTCGACACATGGTTCTCTTCTTGGCTTTGGCCCATATCGGTGTTTGATGGAATCAATCATCCTGACAATCCCGACATCAACTACTATTATCCAACGTCAGACCTTGTCACAGGCCCCGACATTATCTTCTTCTGGGTAGCCCGAATGATCATGGCCGGTTACGAGTATCGTGGCAAGATGCCTTTTAAACATGTATATTTCACTGGAATCGTACGTGATAAGTTGGGCCGTAAAATGTCTAAGAGTCTCGGCAATTCACCCGACCCCATCAAACTGATTGATCAATATGGAGCTGACGGTGTGCGCATGGGAATGATGCTTAGCGCTTCAGCAGGTAACGATATTCTTTTCGATGAGTCGCTTTGCGAGCAAGGCCGAAATTTCAATAATAAGATTTGGAATGCTTTCCGTCTGGTAAAGGGATGGGAGCAGGACGACATTGAACAGCCTGCCGGCAATAAGATTGCTGTGAGCTGGTTCGAGGCAAAGCTCAAGGAGGTCAATGAGGAGTTGAACGAACAGTTCCGCCAATATCGTATTTCTGAGGCATTGATGAATGTGTATCGGCTGTTTTGGGATGAGTTCTCTGGTTGGTATCTTGAAATGGTCAAACCCGAATACGGTAAACCAATCGACAAGGTCACCTATCAGGCAACATTCCATTTCTTTGATGTGCTTCTGAAAATGCTCCATCCGTTTATGCCTTTCATTACAGAAGAGCTGTGGCATCACATCTATGAGCGAAAGGAAGGAGAGTCGATCATGCGGTCTACATTAAAAGTCGATTCTTTGGATGATGATAACTGTAGACTCTTGAAGGATATTGAGATCGTTAAACAGGTGGTTGCCGGTGTGCGTGCCGTCCGCAATGAGCGCAACATCGCCCAGAAGAACAAGCTTGTCTTGCAGGCCGTTGGGCAGAATCATATCGCTGCTTATGCTGATGTCGTGATGAAGATGGCCAACTTGAAGTCCATTGATATTGTGAATGAGAAGGCTTCAGATGCGAGCGCCTTCCTTGTAGGTACCGATAGCTATGCCGTACCTCTTGGTGATTTGATTGATGTGAAGGCCGAGATCGAAAAGCAGGAGAAAGAGTTGCAGCATCTTGAAGGTTTCTTGGCTGGTATCAAGAAGAAACTCTCCAACGAGAATTTTGTTGCTCACGCACCGGAGGCTGTAGTAGCCCGCGAGCGCAAGAAACAATCTGATTCTGAGAATAAGATTGCTGCTCTTAAGGAGAGCATAGCGGCACTTAAAAGCAAAAAATAAAGTATTGGTATAATACTTTTTTGACCTATCTTATAGGGGTTGACTTTCTCTAAGAGAGTTAGCCCCTTTATTCGTTTGTTGTAGTTCGGGTTCGTGTGACATTATTTCCAGCAATCACATTCTATCAGGATAACCTTCGTGCTGAATTTCCTTAGATAACAGATGATATGGATGGGGGCAACCTTTTTATCATTTCACGTCTACTTTTTCCTTGTTATATCTTCTTCATCTCGAATAAATTCATTAACTTTGAACTTGAAACGAGTCAGGTGTCGCCTACTTTATGCTACATACAGGCAGGAAGCGTGGTGATGTTTTTGATATTCAATCAGTAAAATATCAATTTGAGCAAATGAAGAATATTATGAAAAAAGCTTTGATAACAGGAGCCAATAAGGGCATCGGGTATGAAATTGCCCGTCATCTTGGCAAGGCTGGATGGCAGGTGATTATTGGTGCGAGAGATGAAGAACGAGCCAAGAAGGCCATGGAAACATTGAAGGCCGATGGGGTGAAAGCTATGGATTGGCAGTATGTCAATTTGTCTGACAACAAAGCAATTGAGATTTCTGCTAATGAAATTAGTGATAAGTATCCCGACCTGTCTTTACTGGTTAATAATGCGGGTATTCCTGGCAATATGGCTGTACCAAGCTATGAGCAGACGCTGAAAGATGTTATTGACACCTTACAAGTGAATTATGTCGGGACATTCTATCTGACGAAATTGCTGCTTCCGGTCTTGGAAAACAACAAAGGGAGAGTTGTGAATATCACCGTCCCTTCAGTCTTCAGTCCCTATTGGCATCCCATGGCCTATGTAGCCAGTAAGGCTGGCCAGAATACAATGACCAGTATTATGGCTTGGGAATTTGATCACTACAAGAGACCGTTGGAGATATTCGACATTCATCCCGGCGCAACATCAACAGACCTCAATAATCACTATTCTGGCCCGGGTTCACACCAACCCGAAGTCATAGGTGAGAAAATTGAAAAAATCATTGACGACGGAAAACGTCACAACGGTGAGTTTATAGAACTTTATCCTATAGTGGATGAGGGTAATTATTAATATATAGCGAAGGGGGTGACTCCCTACAATCATTTTCTTTTTCAATATACAATGGGGTCTCTTACCACAATACTGATTCTGTTAGTTGCAGTTGAGCATCTCTACATCATGTTTTTAGAAACTTTGGCTACCCATTCTCGCCATACGTCCAAGACTTTTGGCATTAGCTTAGATGAACTGAGCGGTCATCATGTCTCCACTTTGCTAAAAAATCAAGGGGTTTACAATGGATTATTGGCAGGGTTGCTAATATATGCTGTCTACAGTCAAGATTTACTGTGGAGCCGTTTGCTATTGGGCTACGTCATTCTTGTAGCACTTTTCGGAGCGTGGAGTAGCAATCCCAAAATACTCATTAAGCAAGGAGGGTTAGCCATCATAGCTTTGCTGGTGACTTTTTTGTGATGAACCTCAGCTGTTTCTTTGCTCTTTCCTCGCAAAGTTGACAAGTGATTTCTGCAAACTTCCCGATGGAGAGCCTTGTCCGTGTAACGCTGCAACCGTCACGAGATATGGCGACCGCCGCGTGATGTCGTGACCTTGCAGACGAAGACATAAATCATTTCATTTGTAGAAACTTTCTGTCTAACCTTGCCTCACATTACGTTGATGCTAACCTTCTTGTCTATGGGGGAGTTGGAGAAGCAAAAATGGTTGTTTTCGTAGAGATGTTATCGGCAAAGGTCTGAATTTTACAGCTTATATAGGAAAGACGGCTAAAACAAAATTTTTGATAATGAAAGGATTCTGTTCTTTTAATGAACAAAGAAAAAAAGTGCTGCTCTTTAATAAGAACAACACTTTTTCTTCTAAGAAAATTGAAAATATTCAAATCAATCTGTCAGACACATATCAAGATGTTTAACAATAGCATCCTTGTCAAGGTGCTGACCAATGAAGACGAGTTTTTCCATTCGGTCTCCATATTTTTCATCCCAGTCACGTCGTAAGCCTGGAGTGTTCTCCAGCATTTTTTTAAGTTCGTCCTTAGGCATAGTGGCATACCATTGTCCGGCGTTTCGCAAACCAACCTGTTTACCAGCCTGTTCGAAAACATAGCAGATGTCGGGTTCTTCCTTAAACCAACAGATGCCTTTGCAGCGGATAACCTCTTTTGGCCATTTCCGACTGATAAAGTCATCAAAGAAGTTCAAGTCGAAAGCTTTGCGGCGCTTATATACAAATGTTTCGATCCCATATTCCAAAGCTTCTCCACTTTCCTCGTTTTCCAAATCTTCATCCTCTTCAATTGCACTGATCCATGCGGCTGATGTGGCAACTTTATTGAAATCGAACATATTCGTATGGATGATCTTGTCAAGTTCGACATCGCCATAGTTGCATTCAAGGATTTCAGCGTGTGGTTGGATGGATTTTACTATCCCTTTTAGTTCCATCATCTCTTCGCGTGAAAGTTCATCAGCTTTGTTTAAGAGGATGATGTTGCAGAACTCGATCTGTTGAATGACCAAGTTCTCCAAGTCGTCTTCACCGATATTTTGCTTCAGCAAATCGTTACCATTGGCAAATTCATCTTTCATGCGTTTTGCGTCGACAACGGTAACGATTGCATCCAATTTAGCAACAGCCTTCTCGGCATATTCAGGATACATCTGGGGATAGGCGCAAATGGTCTGCGCAATAGGAGCCGGCTCACAGATGCCGCTTGCTTCGATAACAATGTAGTCGAAACGCTCCATATTGGCAATATCACTCAGTTGCTTCACCAAATCCATTTTCAACGTACAGCAGATGCATCCATTTTGCAAAGCCACCAGACTGTCATCACCTTGCCCTACGACGCCACCTGATTCAATGAGGCTCGCATCAATATTGACCTCGCCAATGTCGTTGACAATAACAGCGAACTTGATACCTTTCTCATTGGCGAGAATTCGATTCAAAAGTGTGGTCTTGCCACTGCCGAGATACCCCGTTAGCAGCAAGACCGGAATTTCTTTGATTTTACTCATTTAAAATAATAACTCCTTCAAAAATTTATTTCTTAAGCCATCTGTCTAACCACTCGAAAAATGTGCGTTGCCACAGAATACCATTCTGAGGTTTCAACACCCAGTGATTCTCATCCGGGAAAAGCAGCAACTCTGCGGGGATACCCTTCATCCGGGCTGCGTTGAATGCGCCCATTCCCTGATTGTAATTGATTCGATAATCCTTTTCTCCGTGAATGCAGAGAATGGGCGTGTCCCAGTTGGCTACGGCCTTATGTGGGCTATTCTCATAGGTCCGGCGAGCGTTATCCGTCATGTCCTTGTTCCAGTAAGCATCGTCGTACTCCCAGTTGGAGAACCAATCCTCCTCGGTGTCTGTGTACATCGATTCGAGGTTGAAAGCACCGTCATGTGCGATAAAGCATTTGAAACGCTTGTTGTGATGACCCGCCAGATAGTATACGGAGAAGCCACCAAATGATGCTCCAACAGCACCGAGACGGTCTTTATCTACAAAGGGCAAATTCTGTGCCGCGTCATCGATTGCGCTCAAATAATCTTTCATGCATTGTCCGGTCCAATCGCCTGAAATTTCCTCGTTCCATTCACTTCCGAATCCTGGGAGCCCACGACGGTTGGGAGCTACGATGACATAACCATGTGCTGCCATAATCTGGAAATTCCAGCGATAGCTCCAGAACTGAGAGACAGGACTTTGGGGGCCTCCCTCACAATATAGCAGAGTAGGATATTTCTTGTTGGCATCGAAGTGGGGTGGGAGAATTATCCAAACGAGCATATCCTTACCGTCTGTTGTCTTCACCCAGCGCTGCTGGATCTTTCCCATTTCCAGTTGGGCGAAAATATCAGCGTTCTCATCAGTGATCTGTTTTAGTTCACTTTTCTTCTCTTTCTTGGATGGAGTGAGAACAAAAATGTCGTCAGGATGACTCATCGAATGACGGGTGACCAACAGGTTTTTAGTGGCTCCCAGCATCTGAACCGATCCGAAATCATACCATCCATCAGTGAGTTGCATGACCTGCCCGCTGAGATTGGTCTGATAAACCATCACGCACGCATGCCAACAGCCAAGAAAGTAAAGTGTCTTAGAATCATTAGCCCAGCAGTAGTCGTCAACATTACTGTCGAAGCTTTCGGTAACATATTTTTTCTCTCCCGTCTTGAGATTGTAAACACAGAGTCGGTTACGGTCACTCTCATAACCGTCCCGGGCCATGCTCTGCCAAGCCACGTAGTTGCCATCTGGCGAGAACTTGGGATTTACATCGTAACCGACATTCTCATTCTTGAATTTTTCAGAGTCGATGGCTTGGTATTTCATGGTCTTGGTGGGGTCGCTCTTTGGCAGAGAAACACCAGTCTTGCAAAGATTGCGAGTTTTACCCGTCTCGAGATCATAAAGGAAGATGTCTGTGTCGGTAGACGTGGCATAGTCTACGCCTTCCTTTTTTCTACAGGTGTAAGCCACAGACCTGCTGTCGACGCTCCATGCCAATTGCTCGATACCGCCAAAAGGAGCAGTCGGGCATTCATAGTTTTCCCCAGCAAGAATGTCCTTTCCCTCATCAATCATGCCATTGGCTGAGACGTTCGCGACAAAGGGATGGAGAATTGTCGTTACGTAATGGTCCCAATGACGATAGTTTAAGTCTGTGATCACCATACCCGTTGCCTTAGGCAGATCAGAGGGATTCTGCTTGATAGAACCATGGTAGGGAAGGCTCTTGATGAGAATCACCTTTTTTCCATCTGGAGAAAAACGAAAACCTTCTATGTCTGTTTTTGATTCAGACACTTGTTTTCTATCGGTTCCATCTGGGTTCTCTGTGAAAAGCTGGCCATCGCAAAGAAAGGCAAGCTTCTTACCACCTTCAATCCAAGCCACATCGGTCTCGCTCTTCGCAGTCTGGGTGAGCTGGCGTTTGTTTTTTCCATCTGCATCCATAACGAAAAGCATCTGATGACCTTTGTTCTCTTTCACACTGTAATAGCCAACTTGATAAGCTATTTTCTTGCCATCGGGCGAGGCTGCGCAACCGCCTATTCGGCCCATGGCCCATAAGGCCTCTGGTGTCATGCGGTCGGATTGCAACTGAATGTGATTTTTACTGATCATTGTTTGCGCTTCTGTTTGCACGCTGCCAGCCAAAAGGGCAGCGGCCAATAAAAGTCCTTTATTCATAGTAGTGAGTGTTAAGTGTTATAGGGTCTAATGTAAATGAAGTAAACAAGTGGTCATTATAAAAAAGAATGACCACTTGTTTTGCTACTAAATTTAGAATTTTCGTTTCTTTTTATCCAACTCCTCACGCTTACGCTGGAGTTCCATCTGCTCTTGTTGCATGGCTTGGAGGCGTGCAGCGAGGCCGGTCATCTTTTTGGGATGGGCCTCATTGTCTTTATATTTAGCCTCAAGGATGGCCAAGAGTTTTTCATCATTGGTTGTCTTGCGCAGAACCCACATAATTGCCGCAGAGAAGAACAGAGAGACAAAATAGTAGAAATTGAGCCCAGAACTGTAGTCGTTGAAAATGAAGAAGAAAAACAACGGCATGAGATACATCATCCACTGCATCATTTTCATCTGCTCAGCCTGCTGGCCTACCATCTGATCCTGTTGCTGGCGCATAGTCATCCAAGAATAGAGCAGGTTGGCAACACAAAAGAGAATGCAAGTCAAACTCAAATGATCGCCAATGAGCCAGAGGTTATTCGACCATTCGAAAATTGGGTCATAGGTGCTGAGATCATGCATCCAAAGGAAACTTTGGCCGCGAAGTTGAATTGCATTAGGCACAAAGTTGAACATAGCAATCCAAATGGGCATTTGAATCAACATTGGAAGACATCCCGAGAGGGGACTCACGCCGTACTTCTGGTATTCGGCCATCATTGCTTGTTGCTTCTGCATTTGCTGGTCGGGAGCGTTGTACTGAGCCGTCGCGGCATCGAGTTTGGGTTTCAGCACGCGCATCTTTGCCGAACTCATATAACTCTTTTTCACCATGGGGTAGGTAATGAGCTTGAGCAGCATAGTGATGAGAATTAGTACTACTCCCATCGGGAATACCTTAGACAACCAGTCGAAGACGTAGATGGTGAACCAACGGTTGATGAGCCGGAACAGAGGCCAGCCCAAATAGACAAGATGTTGCAACTCTAAATCCTTACCAAACGAGGACTCTTTTTCCACATGTTGCAAAAGACGGAAGTCATTGGGGCCGAAGTAAAACTCGAACTCAGAGGGCTGTACTCCTTGAGGATCAAAGAATGTCTTCATCTTAGCCCCATATTGTTTCAAATAGCCAGATCCTTTCTCCTGTGGCAGGCTTGTCAGCTGAGAATTTGCCTCAAAATTGTGTTTGCTGATCATAACGGCCGAGAAGAACTGGTTTTTAAAAGCTATCCAGTCGATCGGTTCGTCGAGAGCTTTGTCCTGAATGGCCTTCGTCTCATTCAAATGATCGGTGCCACCATCTGCATTATGATAGGTGAGGGTTGCATACCTGTTCTCAAATGTGAATCCCATCTCCTGTTGGCGGCATTTATCTTCCCAGTCCACATCCATTGTATTGGTTTGGGGAGAGAACAGACCACTGAGGCCCTTCATCTGCAGCTGGGCGTGAAGCAAGAAGTCTTTGCCAAGCTTGTAACTAATAGACAACTGTTTTCCTGAACCTGCATGGGCTGTAAACACCACGGTGGAGTCTGTGACTTCTTCAGGGGTGAAGAAGAGATCCTGAGTGTAGATATTTGATTCCTTGGCTGTGAGGATAAAGTTCAGACGCTGATCCTTCTCATCGAAAAGCGTTACCTCATTGGGCTCTTTTGAATCGTCCTTTGAGTTGTGGCTCTTGATTTGAAGCTCTCTTGATTCGTAGCCCTTAATGACGGCTTTCTCTACGTAGGCTCCTTTTGAATTGAGCGTCAGCTGGATGCGGCTGTTTTCCAGTACGATTTTTTGGGCTTTACCTGTAAGCGCAGAATGAAATAAGGCAGTAGTGTCCTCAAGTACTTTCTGCTTGATGGCTTTCCGACGTGCCTGTTCTGATTCGGCCTTGGCTTTTGCTGCTTTTTTTTGTTGAACCAAGGCGATAGAGTCTTGAATTTCGGCTTGCCTTTTTTCTTCAGAAGAGGGTTGCGACCACCAGCTGAATCCAATTAGCACAAGGGCAATAAGCAGCAAACCGATAACATTGTTACGATCCATTTATTTTTTCTGGTTTTCTATTGCTGTTTTGATGAAATTTACAAATAGGGGATGTGGCTTGAGGACTGTACTCTGATATTCTGGATGAAATTGTGTTCCGATATACCATTTAAGGCTTGGGATCTCAACTATTTCCACCAAATTACTCTCGGGATTGTGACCGGAGCAAATCATGCCGTTGCGCTCATACTCTTGTTCGTATTCATTGTTGAACTCATAACGGTGGCGGTGACGCTCCTGGATATGCTCTTGCTTATAAATGTCCATGGCGCGTGATCCCTGTTTCAAAACACATTCATAGGCACCTAAACGCATCGTACCTCCCATATTGGTAATGTTTTTCTGCTCCTCCATAATATCAATAACGTTGTGGGGAGTTTTTTCGTCCATTTCTCGTGAATTGGCATCGGAATAGCCAAGAACATTGCGGGCAAACTCGATAACCATCATTTGCATGCCCAGACAAATACCGAAAGTGGGGATGTCATGAGTGCGTGTATAATGGGCGGCAACGATCTTACCTTCAATGCCACGCTGTCCAAACCCAGGACAGATAACGATACCATCCTGACCCTCTAACTTTTCGGCCACATTGTCTTCTGTGATGTATTCAGAGTTGATAAAAGTGATGACAGTCTTGTGGTCATTGTATGTGCCGGCTTGAGAAAGACTTTCACGAATACTTTTGTATGCGTCTTGCAAGTCGTATTTGCCAACCAATCCAATACGAACGATTTCTGTAGCTTTTTTTCTTCGGTCAAGAAAACTCTTCCATGGACCTAACGCCGGAGTTGTCCCTATGGGTTCGCCTACCTTTTTGAGAATGGCGGAATCTAATCCTTGATTCTGCATGTTGACAGGGACTTCGTAGATGCTGGGCAAGTCTTCGCTCTGAATTACGCAGTCGAAATCCACGTTGCAGAAAGCCGCAACTTTCTTGCGAATCTGATCGTTGAGATGTTTCTCTGTTCTCAATACAAGAATATCGGGTTGAATGCCAACACTTTGGAGCTCCTTGACACTATGCTGTGTCGGCTTTGTCTTTAACTCGCCGGCTGCGCGAAGATAGGGTACATAAGTGAGGTGAACACAAACGGCCCTCTTGCCCAATTCCCATTTCAACTGTCGAATGGCCTCCATAAAAGGAGCACTTTCGATGTCGCCGATGGTTCCACCGATTTCTGTAATTACGAAATCGTAGTGATATTTTTGTCCAAGGAGCTTTACATTGCGCTTTATCTCATCAGTAATATGAGGTACCACTTGAATGGTCTTGCCCAAATAGTCACCACGGCGTTCTTTGTCGATGACGGATTTGTAGATACGGCCTGTGGTGAGTGAGTTGGCTTTTGTAGTTTGGATGCCAGTAAAACGCTCGTAATGCCCAAGGTCGAGGTCTGTTTCCATACCGTCGACGGTTACGTAGCACTCACCGTGCTCATAAGGATTGAGAGTGCCCGGATCGATATTGATATACGGGTCAAACTTTTGAATGGTGATGTTGTAGCCTCTGGCCTGCAGAAGCTTGCCGATAGAAGACGAGATGATTCCTTTACCAAGCGAAGAAACCACACCGCCAGTGACGAAGATATACTTAGTTTCTGCCACGATGTTATATTTTTTTGGTTCTGACTACCTTAATTATATTGTGCAAAGTTACTAAAAAAATACGTATCGCCCATTCCAAATGCATATTTTTTTAGGTTTCCTTTTAAAAATGTATCTCAATATTAGATAGTTAAAGATTCTGCAGCTCAGGCAGGTTAACGTATACATTAATATAAATAACTTAAAACTAAAGATATGCTATACAGTTTGATGATCATCGAAATGCAGACCCTGTAACAGTCGTTAATATTATGTTACAAGAATGTGCTTGTAATAGGTTTTTAATGACTTTGAAACAACTCTGCTTTAAATTTGCAGCAGAGAATAAAACGAGAGAATTATTGTGAAAGAAAGTAAGAAGGCTGTATTGGAAATCCTCAAGAAGGAGCATCCAAAAGATTTAAAATTTGAGTCACTTGTATTAAATCTGGCTTTACAGAAAATAGACAGTGATAGTTTTGAATATGACGGGAAGGCTGTTTTTTCCAGTAATAAGTCCTGTTTGGTTTATTGTATGGTGAATGAAGAAGAATTCAAAATTCCAGCAGGAGTGAAAAATATTGGAGAAATGGCTTTCAGGCAGAAGAAACATTTGAAGAGTATCACGATTTCCCCAACAGTAGAAGTTATAGAACGCGACGCATTTTATGACTGCGATGATTTAGACAATGTCCGGCCCAAGGGGGATTGTCCGTGGCGGGCAGATGCCGCTGCCTAACCAAAGACAGTAACACATCTATAGAAAAAGAAGGGTATATCCCTTATTCCCTTCAGGCATGACCTGAAGGCTTTCATCTT